>Ga0099824_1006226_pt1 | contig 16486 bp, 7 predicted proteins | sample SiratrowhiteBW_FD_76837 | JGI IMG/M metagenome (GOLD analysis project Ga0099824, IMG submission 76837) | Root nodule microbial communities of legume samples collected from California, USA - Siratro white BW | ecosystem: Host-associated > Plants > Roots > Nodule | place: USA: California...
AAAAAAAAAAAAAAAAAAAAAAAAAAAAAAAAAAAAAAAAAAAAAAAAAAAAAAAAAAAAAAAAAAAAAAAAAAAAAAAAAAAAAAAAAAAAAAAAAAATTGAAATAGAAAAATTAAAGAAAAGTAAAATATTCAGAAGCTGAGCCCACCAATTTGATCACTAGATAAGGGTTAGTAATTTAGTGCATAGATATGATTATAGCGTTTTTTTTTTTTTTTTACTTTAATTAATTTGTGCTGGAGAAAGAAGAATATAAGGTAGCTTGTAAGGAGGAACAATTTGGTATAGAATCAAAAGAAATATTCCATGATTCAAGGGGTCAACAAACTGTAGAAACAAAATATCCAAGTTTCTATGACAAATCAAAACAATCTGTGTACAGAATGTTAATTTGTACGTGTTTGGATTTGGAGGTTAGCTTTATGATATACTTTGTAGATAAGGTATTGTACTTGATTGTGTTGATATTTTTCATTCTTTTCCCAGAAAGGATAGCTAGCTACAAATTCTCTTTTGTGCTTGGAATGCCATCATTTGCCATATCAGTGTATTCAACAGTGCAACTTTATCATTGACTGTTACTATTCACATGCATTATTGAAGTCACATTGAGCCTCAACCTAAGAACTAAGAAACCCATCAATTAAATAATTAATTAAAAACATTAATTACATCAATTGGGTGAGAAATGAAAACGTGTCGTCTTTATTTTCTATCTAATTTTTTTTCCACCCCTTTCGTTTCTTCATGTTTTTTCTTCTAAATATCTAAGAATGGGTCCAAATTTTAGATGTCAAGTCTAACTTTTTTGGCTCCTTTTCAAAAAAACACTCCCAGCCAAGTCCAACTTTGCCATACCATATGATAATTAAGCGTGCTACGACACATTATGGTTAAACTTTTTTTTATATATATAATAAGAATATGTATGAAGTCATCGACTTTAGGTATTACAAGAATTAACAGTTTCTTTTCTTAGAGCATCGCATATTCTGACTTTATGGATTTTGAAATACGTTATAAATTGTTTGGAGGAGTTTATATATATATATATATATATATATATTTCTTGAAAAAAAAAACCTTTTCAATAAATTAAAATTTGTTTATATATAAATTATATCCTATAATACCTTTAAATATTTATTTATAACATATAAATATTTTTTTTAATATTTTTTTAGTATATTTTGAAACAATAAAATTGAAAGAGGCACAATAAGTAATTCCCTTAAAAATGCATTAAAAATATAAATATAAATGTTCTTTGATTTGGATTGAAAAAAACTTGAAGAACTATAATAAAGGAACGGGAAAGTATAATTTACTGAATAATCAATTGTACTTTTTATAAACTCGTGTAATATGTGTATATAGAAAATAATGGATAGTTAATTAACTAGTATTCCCTTATTATTTTTTAAGCCTCGCAATTTCAGGGTTTTTTTTTTGTTTTATTTAATGCCATTTTCAAATTTTAAAACAGAAATAATAATTTTTTTTGTTATTTATACTCTTACTCTTCATTCTAATTTACATAATGTAGAAATGAAAAAAAAGTAAAATAATTTTTTTTTATAAACATCCGGAATTGTCTAATTTGTCTATGATAAATAATAACATTCATGCATTAATTGGATGTAACTTAGCCTTTATCCAAAGAAGAATATACATAATTTTGAATTTGTCATTTGTCATATATATAAATTTGCATGAGGAATGATCTTTATCTTGTACTATTTCTAACTACTTCCCACGTGTTCATGATTAATTTTCATGATTGTAACCAATAACCACAACGAAACATAAAGTGTTACCAATAGAATACAATATTAGTGTCTTCACCATACTCCACCTCTTTTAAATTATTCTTTTAAATTATTTGATCTCTTCGATCACCTTTTTGGTCACTACATGCGAAATTCTATGCATAAATCAAGTAACCTCCTTAGTCTAAGTTTTTTTTTTTTCATTTTCTCATGGTCAACGTTGTAGCGAGATGGATGTGTGCATGAGTAGGATACGAATCACGTAAATTCATAATTAATTTCAACCTGACTTGGCCTAATCAAAATCAACATTTAATATTTCCAATTGATTATATCTGTTAAAGTTAGATTTTTCAAGCACGTCATCAAGCTTATTGGCACATGCAATTCTCTATTTGATATATACTTTTATCAGCTTTATTACATCTTTAGTTCACCATATTTATTTAATTGACCTTATGCTTTACAATTTATATTTTTATCCTTTGTTACAAATAATGGAGCAAGTAAATATCATAAATAATAAAATGGGGTAGCAGTGTCAAAAAAAAAAGTTAGCTATCAAAATTGCAAGCAAATTTGTGGCCACAGATCAATTTTGCTTTAATAATTTGTAGTTATTATTTAATGACCAAAAACAGAGGTAAAAAACAACCAAATTCACGACTGCATTATGTGTTGTAAAAGCAATTCTTTAATATTTTATTTTAATTATGATGTAGAAATTAAATATTTTACGGAAATATTTATCAGTTAATTTTTTTGAGCAACTACTGTGTGCTCCCAAGAGGAAACATTTTTAGATATTCAAGTGAAAAATCAACCAACCACTAAAATGTCTAAAATTTTAAAATACACAAAATGGTATAACAAGAATAATTCAATGGATTACTGGTCGCTTGTAGCGAAAAATCTATCCCACCCTCGATGTGCACAGGAACTCGATCTAACCTAAATTTTTCAAAATTATCTTTTATTATAAGTTATCAAATTCAGTAACCTAATTAGTAGCTTACCGACCTTATTTCGTGGTCTACATGTTACAAAGAAGTCAAGAATTATTAATATTATTATTATTATTATTATTATTATTATTATTATTATTATTATTATTATTCCTATTATTGAGGGCTGATGATTCGTCGGTGAATATTTGATTAAACACTGAATCTAGATAAATATTAAAATTCTAAAAGAATTATAACTTTAAACCAATTAAATCTATACAATAAATAAAAAAATCATAGAATTGAAAAAAAAATAAGAGAAAAGTTATGAACGAAAATCCTTTTACTACAGAGATTTAATTGTCAGCCTAAAGAAAATCTAACTATAAATATAAATAAAGGATAGAAAATCATAAAAAATCAATAAGCTATGATGACAATAATAATAACAATTTTGGATATTTAATAAAGCTACTTGGCCAAAATCTATGTGATCAAACAAAAGTTCTAATGATTTATATGATCAAGAAAAGTTCATCTAATTAAGTCAAAAATCATATGATAACCCATTCACTTTCCAAAGTCAAAAATCATATGATAACCACCCATTCACATTCCAAGTCATCACACACACATGAAATGTAAGTGGTGAAGAGAGTAATTGTACATGAATTCATTATGTATAAATTGTAATGGCTAGTCATTTGAAATTTATTCTTCCAATATAGTTTCAAAATTGGTGGGATTTCCACATTAAATTAAATTAAAAATAACAATAAATTGGAATGGTGTAGGAACACCTAATAGTTAGGATAAATGAGCAATATCATCAACTCCCTCCATCCAATATAATATCTTTTATCCAAGCGTAGTCTGCTAAAGTGGCATCGGATGCGACTTCAAATTCATGTAGCTTTTGGCCCAACTAGCATCCAGTCCAACTGAAGTGGTGTTGGATGCAACTTAATCTACGTCTTTTTTAATCTTTTATTTCCTCCTTCATAGGCTCATGCTCTTCATTATCCAATGCTTCATGTTCAATTATTTGACAAAATTGATAGGATTTAGAGTAAAATTTGATTAAAAACTCAAGTAGTCAATTATTTATAACAAAATTCAAATTAATAATAAAAAGAGAAAAAATGGGATTTTGGAAAGTTCTAAATTTAGAAAGATTTGATTTCATTATAAAAATAAGACAAAAAATATAATAAAATAAATATTATCAGTTGTCATGCTTTCTTCTGAAACCTCCTTTCTCTTCATGTGAAAAAATTTATTTTCATTTACTTTTCTTGAATGAATGATACTCCTTTTGAGGGTCATTAAATGTTTGCTACAATTTTGTCTTCTTTTCTTTTTGGGAGATCAAGTCAGCATTAGCTATCACCCTACTAGTTATTCTACTTCTCTTAGTAAATTAGTGCTTGGAAGATTGTGCATTAAACATTTGTCTCCATTGTAGATAGATCATTTAGTGATTACTTACATCTTTAGAAATATTAAGTCTACTGAGAAAGGATTTATGTTTCATATGCACAATCTCACACAACCAATTAATATTATAGAGACAATACCATTGTCTAACCAATTAATATTATAAAGACAATACCATCATCTAGCCAATTAATCATATGTGAACTCTACTAATTTTACATTAGATTTAATGAAATTGAATCTTTTAATAGGCAATACCTTGGTGAGGATATCAATATATTGGTGGCCTGTCTTAACAAATTTTAAATCAAAAGCTTTTTTTTTTTTTTAACATAATCATGAATAAAATGATATCTCACTTCTATATGTTTAGCTTTTGAATGTTGGATGAAGTTCTTAGATAATTTATTACACTAGTATTATCACAATATATAGGTATATTTTCTTTGAAAACTAGAGTAATCTTCAAGTGGATACATGACCCATAGGAGTTGATAGAAGCAACCTTCAAAAAACTTACATTTTGCTTCAATGGTGGATAAATTAGCTAAATTTTGTTTCTTGCTTGACCAAGATATACGACATGGTCCAAGGAATTATCAACTTCCATTTGTGCTTTTTCTTTCAATATGATATCTATAGTAATCCTTCCAATATGAAATTAATATTTATTTTCCTTGTAGCACAAACACAAATTAATGGATCCCATAAGATATCCAAAGATTTGCTTTACAACCTTAAGATGAGACTCCTTAGAATCTGACTAAAATGATGCACACAAACAAATGTTATGCATAATGTCAGACCTACTAGAAGTAAGATAGATTAGAGATTCAAGCATACCTTTGTAGATCATCTGATTTACTTTCTTACCATTTTCATTCTTAGTCAAGATTTTAGACTATGCATTGAGGCTTGATGGGTTTTACATCTCTGTTGACCTTTTTCTACATCTCGTTTATGTAATTTTTGTTTATGGATGATTATCTCTTTTTCTTTTTGATGAATTTAGAGCCCTAAAAAGAACTTATGCTCTGTCATCATGCTCATTTCACATTCTTCCTACATCAACCTAGAGAAATCCTAGCACAAAGATTCATTAGAACCACAAAAGATAATATCGTCTACATAAACTTGCACTATTAGAAATTATTTATTACGTTATTTATTGAATAAGGTAGTATAAACCTTTCCTTGTTTAAAACTATTTTCTAAAAGAAAATTTCTCATTCATTCGTACCAAGCTCTAAGAGCTTGTTTTAAGATTATATAAAGCATTTTTTAGTTTAAAAATGTGGTTTGGATTGGATGTGTCTTCAAAACCAATATATTGTTTGACATTAACTTCATCTTCAATAAAGTCATTTAGAAAAGCAATTTTTACATCCATTTGATACACTTTTATACTTTCAAGCAACAAAGGCTAATAGTTTTCTTATTGCCTTAAGATACACAACTAGAGCAAAGGTTTCAATAATGTCTATACCTTCTTGCTGATTGTAGCCTTGTGCTACTAATCTAACCTTAATTCTTACAACTTTGTGTTTCTCATCCAATTTGTTCTTGAAGATCTATCTTGTATCAATGACACTCTAATAAGATGGAGGTGGTACTAGCATCCAAATATCATTTTCTGGTAAATTGATTAAGCTTTTCCTCCATGTTAGAATCCATTCTTCATTTGACAAAGCCTCTTCAATATTTTTACACTTAATCTAAGACACCATGGCCATTTTATCTTTATTTCTAAAGAAAGGTCTACTTTTGACACCATCATTACTTTTTCCCAAGATTTGCTCATTTGGGTGAGAAGAAACGTATATCTATTTGTTCTGAATGGTTTGTCTTGAGTGAGGTAGTACATAAGGTCCTTCTTCTACTAAGGCATCTTTGTTTGTTGCTTTATTTTCGTTTGATCCCCTTATTGCATCAACAAATGGACTAACATCTTCTTTTTTCTCACTTGGTTTAGAAATTTGCTAATATGCAAAATCATTTTCAAGATTTGATAGCCTCCTATCAATTAGAGAAACACCGTCAAACTTGAGATTTATGGTTTCTTTTACCATCATGTTCGAGAGTTGTATATTCTATAATCCTCTGATTTTTCAAAATAACCAAGAAATGTACATTTATCAACCTTAGAGTCAAACTTTCCCATTTGATCCTTGGTGTTAAGGATATGACAGATGTAGCCAAAAGCATGAAAATAATATATGTTTTATGTTTCTCCATAATTCATTGGAAGTCTTCTCTAGCATGAGTCTTATCAATGTTTTGTTTTGTGCATAACAAGCAGTGTTGACTGCCTCTACACGTAAATGCTTTGGTAAAGAGTTTTCACATAGTATGGTCCTAGCCATCTCTTGGAGAGTTCTATTCTTTCTTTCCATAACCTATTTTGTTCAAGTGTTCGTGGTGAAGAGAAATTATGGTGTACACCATTTGATTCACAAAACTTTTGAAATTCTTCATGTCCAATGGCACTTTTGATTCTAGACATATAATAATCTTGCTCAATTGGTACTCTTTTAGAATATTTCAAATACATGGAATAACTCACTATTGTAGGCCACAAAGAAAATCCATGTGAATCTAGAATAGTCATCAACAATGACAAGACCATATCACTTTCCCTTTAGACTTGTCAACACCTAATTTCGTCCAGGTAATTTTAAAATTAAAATTAAAGATTTTTTAATCAAAAGAAAAATAAAAATATACTTGATTAGTTTAGATTTTTTATAAACAAAAACAATTAAATAAATAATAGTAATAATAAAAGAAATGAAAAATAAAATAAATAAATAAAAAGGAAAAAAGAGAAAATAATAAAAACATAAAAAAAAAAAAATAAAAATAAAAATAAATAAATATATAGAAGGAAGATTCAATGTAGCTTCCCACTCAATCTTAACCTTCCACAAAATAATAAAAAATATAAGGATAATAATAATAAATAAAAAAAGAAAGAGAATAAGTAAATTTTAAAACTGCTCTGAACCACCCACGTTCTTCATTTCACAATAATAAAAAAATAAAATATAAATAACAATAATAATAAAATAATAAAATGTGACCATTTTCAAACTGCTTCATCCCAAATTTATCTGCACGTTAATCTTTAATAATAAATAATAATAAAAAGAGAGCAGAATGGGTCAATTTTTCAAAACTGCTCTGAATTACTTTCACTTCACAATAAAAATGATAAGTAATAAAAGGAGTCGTTCACTTCTGGGAAAGAAGACTCTCATTTTTAAAGGACTCACTCATCACTTGGAAAGGATACGAAGAAAATAGGAGAAAAGATACAAAAAATCACTGACAAAGAGAAAAAATAATAAGGGACAGAGAAAAATAAAGAGAGAGAGAGAGAGAAAAGAGACAAAAATAAAGAGCACAGAGAAGAAAGATAGAAAAGAAGAGGGAAAAGGGAGACACTTATAAAAAAAAAAGAAAAGCAAAGATGAGGAGGAATGAAGGTAAGATGCTCAATTATCATGCTCTTTAAATTTAAAAGTATGTTGTTTTCTCGTTTTTGTTTTTGCTTCATTTTGGTATATTCTCCAAACCACAGTTCACAACAAAAAAATATAAAATAAATAAACTCGACACTACGCTGCCATGATCCAATCACCCTCACTCCCTCTTTTCAACCTCCACCTTTAACCATTCACCTCCACGAGCACTCCTATCTCTCATGCAGATCCTACCAAAGTACCCATCCCATTCCACTCTAATCGCCATGCACTAAAACCAAACCAAACCCTAGAATACATGTTTATTACAAATACAAATAACCCATTATATATACCTCAATCCTCTCTCACCATGTATCTCCAACTATGAAGCTCGGACACGACCCAAATGTCCCGCTTCTCCGCTTTCGACACACCTTCGACACGGACATAAGGCGGAAGTGTGAACGACACCGTGTCGGACACTCACTCTTCCGGCGGACACAGTTCACTCTATTGGACACGTAAATAAGACACGGTCTACATCTTCCACTAAAATAAAATACAAATCTTAACATCCAAAAAGAAATCGTAACCAATAAACAACTCTTAACATCCAAATAGAAATCGTAACCAATAAACAAATTGTATCTAAATCAAATAAAGTTATTCCTCAAATCAGTTAAATAATCTCTTAAAAATGATTATAAATAATAGAAGAAACAAGAGACAAATGAATCATCGGTGAGGAAGAACTCTCAGTGTTCTGTCTCACTATTATCTATAAATTGGAAAAGCTCCTTTGAAGAAAGAATAAGAAAGTATACGACTTGGAGGAACGTTATCTGATTTTGGATCTTTAAAGAAAGAAGAAAAAAGTATACACCTTGGAGGAGTGAAGAAGAACGCTACCTGGAGGAGTGAAGAAGAACGAGAAAGAGTAAAGAAAAACGTTGCGTGAGGAGATTGAAGAAGAATGTTGTGTTGACAAAGAATGTTTGTGTGTTGGCAGAGACGAAGAACGCTTGCGTGAGGAGATTGAAGAAGAACGTTTGCATGTTGGCAGAGACGTTCTAGATACTTCCAGAAGGGTAAAAAGTAAGTTTATTTGATTTTAAAATGTTTTCATTTTTATTATTTTATTAATAATACGGTAGTCTTTTTTCATTATTTTTATTATATTAAAGTACAAAATATAAATACTTATTATACTAAGTCTATTATTTACTTTGATTTTAATAATTAAACTTTTAACTATTTTGGTAATACCTTTTTCACTATATACAAAAATAATACACGTTTTAAAAACTTTTCTATTTTATATATTCTATTGTTATTTATAATACTATTTGTAGTTTATTATTTTATTTATATACGTTAGTAAATTTATTGTTGATAATAATTTATATTAATGATTATATTCATAGAATTTTATCATATAATACTAATTGTTTAAATTATTATGTTTTATTTATATTTAAAATTTAAATAATATTTTTTATTTAATTTATGTTTTTTAATTTACATTTAAATATATCATGTTATATAATCATATTATATTTTATAATTTTTACAATTTGACTAGTATATTTTTATTTTATTTTATTATTTTATTTTTATATTATAAACATAAAATAGGTGTTATAACTTAATCTATTTTTTAAATGATAAATTAATATTATAAAAAATAAAATAAATTTTTAATTTAAAAAATTAAATATCCTATTATATTTTTAAATAATCATACTAAAATAAAAAATATTAAATAATATTAAATAATATAATAATTAAATATTATTTTAAAAATATATAATATATATTATACTATAATTAATTTTTAATTTTCCACATGTCTTATTTATTATATTTATCAATTAGTTTATATTGGATAAACTTATTTCATTTTTGTATGTAAGTAAATTTTTTATATTTATTTTTTTATAGAAAATTAAGATGAATAATCAAGCTATCGAAGTAAAACTCCTGGTGGAGGGAATAATATGATCAAATGCAATGTGATTTTTCATTCAATGAATCTTACACTAGAGTAGGAGCTCATTTATTACAACTTAAGGGAGAAGGAGTTAGAATTGAGTTTAAAAAACTAGACAATGAAACAACATTGAAAATAGAGATTTCGAAGAAAAGAAAGGTCCCTCTACCAGTATCTAATAAAGGAAATCAAACAAATAAGGGTTTTAAATTAAAAGGTCCTTTGGAGTCTTCTTTCAATATTTAAGCCAGAGATACTCTTGATTGTGAAATTGCAAGGATGTTTTACGCCTCTGCTGCACCTCAACCACGCCACCAAGCTCTCACAAACCCTTCCAACCAATCTCTTCCATCTCACCTTGCTCCCGCCACGCATCTCCACAACACTAAACCATGGCACCCTAATACCTCACTATCATTTCCCCATGACACCCCAACACCTCACCACCACCTCCCTGCACCATGACGCCAAATCCTCCTTGCCACCACGCCTGCCAAAACCACCACGTCCTACCAGAACCACCACACCCCATAGACCAAAACCTACCACACTTCCCCCATGCACCTCCCTGCACCTCCTCTCCAACTCCCTGCACCACGCCTTTGTTGTTCCCTCCTTGCCGTCAAGCATCACCACCACACTCGGTCTACCTTGAGTAGACCTAACATAGGTGTGAAAGAAGTTCCATGGAGGTGGTGGGTGGCTAGGGTTTAAGAGTTGGGCCTTTTTTTTCACCCCCCCAATATTACGAAATATGCCCTAACCTAAAAATAATTGAGTCAGCCCAACATTTGACAAACAACATTTTTTTACTCATGCACTTCCATCACTCTTTTAAGACTTTAGATATTTTTTATTTTATTTTATTTTATTTGTTTTATATTTATAATTTTTTTATTCTTAATAAAATAAAATTTGGATACCTACTACCATTCACGTCGTCCCGTGTCCATGTTTTTAATAAAAATAATATTAAATTTAAATCTCCAAATGTTCATACGTGTCATGTGAGATTTTTATTTTAATAATAATAATAATAAATAAAAATTAAATTAAATTTAAATCTCTAAATGGCCATACGCGTCATGTGAGTTTTTTTCTTTTAAAAATAAATCTTTGATTTAATTCATAAATGGCCGTTCGCGTATTACATGAATCTAATTTAAAAAAAAAAATTAATTTCGTTTGGATTATCAAAAGGGCCGTACACGTCTAATAATATCCAAAATGAAGTTTAATTTTAAGAATAATAAAAAAATTTCAAAATAAAAAAAATATATCAAATCTCTAAAAGTATAAAATATTTCAAAATTAAAAAATATCCAAACAACCAACAAACAAATTTATTAATAAAACTACGTAATCCTGATTTTACATCCCTGATGGAAATACGTAAGAGCAAAGTCAAACATTTTCGGGCCCCAAAATAAAAAAGAATATTTTCTTTATTTTTTATTTGTAATTTATTTTTCTATGGAAAAATAAACATTTTCAAAACCACACTTATTTTTTTTTTTTAATTAAAGGTACCGTCTTAGGACGGGCGTTGTGGGGGTGCTAATACCTTTTCCACACGTAACCAACTCCCGGACCGAAATCCAGTTCTTACATACTTGTCTTATCCTTTTTTTCGGTTCTTTTCATACTTTTTAATGATAAACTATGGTGGTGACTCATTTTCCTAATTTTCAAATTATTAATATTTTATTTTTCTTCACTGTCCCCGTCATGATCCCAGTTGCGACAAGACTCAATGTTCTTATTGGACCAAATAAATCCATGTCAAACAACTCTAGAGTTCTTAAAGTGGAAACATGACTTTTGGTTTTAGAAGTGATTTTCAATTTGTCGCAACCGGGATCACGACGAGGCGATCAAATTTTTTTTAAAAAAAATATTTAAATTGAGATCGGAGTCGCCACCATAGTTTATAACCATAGTTTATTATGGAAAACCATAGAAAAACCAAAAATAAAAAAGTCTATGAACCAGATTCAAAGATTCAGGAGTCGGTTACTTGTGGGGAAGGTATTAGCATCCCACAACGCTCGTCCTAAGACGGTACATCTAATCAAATGAATAGAAATAAGTGTGGTTTTACAAAATGTCATTTTTCCCAAATAATAACAATAATTATACGAATAAAGACAAATAAAATAACAAAACAAACAAATATAAAAAACTAAACAAATACATAAATAAGAAAAATAAAACATGTTAATAAACATAATACAAATAATAACAATTATGCAAATAAAAATAATAAGCAAAAATAAAACAAATAAACATATATTTTTTTTGAGCCCGACAAGGATTGACCTTGGTCTTACGTATCTCTATCCATGATAGAAAATCAAGGTTTACATAGTTCTAATTTTTGAAATTGGTTTGTTATGATTGTTCGTATTTTTTTTATTTTTTTTAAATTTCATTTAATCTTGTTTTTAAAAGAGAATTTTATATTTTTTTTATTGTTAAAATTTTAGATTATTGAAACTGTTTCACATTTTTCTTTTTTTATGAAAAGTAAACATTTTTACTATTTTTGAAAATATTTTATTTTTTAATTATTTTTAAAAGCTGATTTATTTATTCTTTTTATTTTGGAAACTTTTGTATATATTTTTAATTTCGAAATTTTGATATTTTATTAACTTTTGGAAAATATTTTATAGACTTTTTCAAAAATGATAAATTTTATTTTTTTTTGGGAAACATTTATTATTTTTTATTAAAAATTTGGAAATCTTTAATATATTTTTATCTTTACAAAATTTACTTGAAATAAGACATTATTTATTGATTTGGTAAGAAAAAAAAGTAATAATAATAATAATATAAAAATAAAAATGGTTTAGAGTCTATTTTGAGTACTCTAATGTTCTTGCTTCCATGATCTGCTGAGATTTAGGTTTCTTTTTATTTTGGGTCCTCTGAGACCATGTGAAACAGCATTCTCTAGACAAAATTAAATTAAACAACGTGGCGTGCTTAGAGCAGCATCTCCGATATAACAAAAACAAATTTGAGACATGCTTAAAGCAACATCTCTTATATAACAAAAACAAATTTATAACACAAATTTATTTACAAGCAATAAAAAATATTAATATTCATGATATTGAAATTTAAACAAGTCAAGACAAACAAAATAAGGACAAACAGAATAAGAACAAATAGAACAATCACATGAGGCTGAACGATCAAGACATATCAGTTGAAGATAAGCTTTAACGAAATTCACCCCCCTTTTCTAATTCCAAGCCTCTAGATCTTCAGTAATTTTTTCCGTGTGTAATTATAGTGCTTTCTTAAAAACGTGTGTAAAATGTGTGTAACTCTCTGATATTTGTAAAGATGGGTGTAAAATACAAATCCCCATTCCTTATTTTGGTCTTTTTCTTTTATAAAAAATCCTCAGACCCCTCAATTGCTCTACTAGATCAATTCAATGAATGAATCTGCCCCCTAATTTCCATTTGGCTCTACTATATCAATTCAATGAATGAATCTGCCCCCTAATTTCCATTTGATGCTAAAGAATCAATCAGAATTAATCAGAGTTATTTGCAAGCACAATAACCACTCATTATTACCATCATTTTATCCAATTAATATCATTATTTGTAATTAAGAAGAATAATCACCAATTATTATCAGATTCCCCTAGCCAATCTGTTCAAATTTTCATTAATTAACCTTTTTCTTTTGATTTTTAAATTAATTTTTGTGCATTAAAAATGAGTTCCTGAAATGGCAGTCAGATTATTCAGTGGAGAGAAAGTATGGCGTGACAACACTTTAATAAGAAGAGATGCAAAGTATCAATTTTATTTTCCTTTTTTTAACTCACTTTTAATGGGCTAGACCTCAATAAAATGAATCCTTTATTAATTTGGACTTTATTCAAAGACAAATTATTTTCGGACTAAATCTCTTAACGGATTTTATTTTTTTATTGTTTTTCTGCAGTTTATTTAAAACAGTCCAACACTTTTTTTCTTATTTTTATGTTTATTTTTCTATACTTTTCATTTTTTATTTTATTTATTTTTCCTTTTCTTTTTTCATTTTACTTTGTTGTTTTTTTTTCCTTTTCTTTTTTTTATAATTTTATTTCAAAACTTTATTCATTAAAATAAAAAATGTAATCAAAACTTTTTTCTTTTTTTTTATTTATTTAAACAACAAAATACGATAAAAACTACATAGCACAAATGTTTTATTTTAATTTTATATATTGTTTATTTTGAAATAATTTTATTTTTCCGAACGAAATTGGGTGTAGACACAATTGTTCCCCTTTCCAACATGCTTCACAAAGAAGATATGTTTTCCAAGATAAATTAGGTAAACCTTGTACAAGATGTTTCTATGAAGGTTTTGAAATATATTTGAGGTTTATATGCTAGCTTTTTATGACATAACCATCTTTCATCTTCCATCTTCTATGGAAAACAAAAACAAGTAGATGACCTTTTTGTTACTTAAATCCAGGAGATTAATCTCATAAAGATTGTTCTTTCGTCTAACAATAAACAGAATATGTCCATCAGATAATGAGACTACACGTGTCCTTATTAAAGGAAACTATATATCCATTGTTACATAATTAACTTATGTTTAGAAGACTATACTTTAGCTTTCTATGTACCAATTTTTTTTTAATGCAAACTAAATCAAATATTCTTACAAACCTAATACCATTAATCTTACCTTTGTTGGCTTCACTGAAGATTATGTCTTCATGACTTTGGAGGTTAGAATATAGAATTTGTGTTTGATATGTGTTGTGAGCATCTACTGTCCAGGAATCAACTTTGTTCTTGACTTTTTTCCTTATGATTTATCTACAATAGGAATTATTAGTTCTCTTGGAACCCAAACCTTCTTGGATTATTTCCTATTAGTTTTTTAGAATCTCCCTTTGAGTTTTCACTTGGCACTAATGTGTTTGGGCTTGATACAATAGTCACAAAATAATTTTTTTCTTTAAAAGATAAACTTATTTTTCTGTTTCTTCCCTTTAAGATCATATCCTAAATAGGACTTGTCAGACCCATGTTTAGAGGTTGAGAAAAGAAGATTTAGAGCTTTTTGAAAACTTTGAAAAATCATGCTTGCAACATGTTATTTTTTTCTTCTAGATCTTTATTTTTTACAAAGTCTATTGACATAGTCTATGTGAATATGGTAGGTTTCTTATTAGATGCAATTTTTTCTTGTTTGAGCAAATATGGTAGGTTTCTTATTAGAGGCAATTTTTTCTTGTTTTGTTTCAAATTTTAAAATATTGCTCAAACAAGATGTTGCCATTGTTGTGAAGATCTTCACGGGAATGATCATTCTCATCATCATCATCAGATGAGGAGGATTCATCAAACATAAATGAGGGTTAGATTTAGTTGTAGGATATATCACTTTAGCAATATAAGTCTTAAACACATATGGACATGCACATATGCTGTGAAACCCAATTTAGAGTATGTGCATCCCACGAAGCCATTAGTCTCTTTTTTTTCACTTTTCTTTAGTCTTGGACACGTGGACCTGATATGACTAGGTTTGTTGCATTTGTAGCAAAATACATCGTTAGAGGCTTCATTTTCCTTTTGCCTATAGGATCCTTCTTTCGTTTTGAATGGAAATCCCTTGTTTTCTTGTCCTTTGTATTGTAGAAGTTTCTTGAAACGTCTCGACATTAGAGATATCTCTTCGTCAGTTGAATTGTTTGATCCATCATCTAATAATTTTGCTTTGACTACTTCTAAAGCTTAATGTTATGGTTTCCTTTCTTCTAATGGGAGTTGACTTTATTTTAGTTTTCAAACCTTGATCATATAAGGTTCAGGCTTTTTTTTTCTCTATCTTGAAGATGTACTTCATGTAATTTCCAGTAGCTCATCCAATGTAAACTTCTTTTGGTCTTAGACCTCGGTTGTGAATATGGTTTTTGACTCTCAAATTTTGGACATATTCTCTAACAAATTTAAATTTATTTAAGCCTTGGAAAAGGTAAGGTTTGTTCAAGGACTTCTAAATTGTTAAAAATAACTTAAATTCTATATTTCGTTCATGTTATTTTTTTCTTTCATGGTGAAATATTCATATTGACAAATTAGAGTTAAAGCCTTGGTAAGGTGTTTATGTTGTAATTAGCAACTACAAAATCATATTTCTTAATTATCTACTTGTACATTTTATTGTTTACATTTTTCAAAACTACATTTTAGTGACAATCTTATTTTATTATTTAATTCCATCTATCCATATTTTTCTTCTTTAAAACCATATTTTTTTACCATATATTGGCAAAAATGTACCTTAATTTATTAATATTTTGGTTAATATAAATCGAATAAATAATTTTAAAAGTATAAAGTATTAAAATATAATTTAATATTCAAATATATATTTGATATATTTTATTTTTAATATAAATTACATATTTAAAAATTTAATTTATAATAAATTTTGATGTATGATATATGGATACATTATTGTTTTTGTCTTTTCTTTAATTATAAAATTTCGTTTAATTTTTTTTATCTTTTAAAAGTTTAATTTGGTCTGCTATTATTTTAAATTTGAGTGTATTTAATTTTTTTAGGTTTTTTTATCATTTTTATTTTAAAATAAAATTTAAATGATTTTTTGATGGGTTAATGAAATGAAATTAACCTATTAAACTAATTTATATGAAAACTATGAATCCAACTGATGTTAAAAGAAATGACCATTCATTCAACACTTGAAAGCTGAACCCTGCAAACAACTGGAAAAAAAAAATCTGAAATTAGAATTTTCAATTTGTTGGTTGTTGATGAAACTTAGCTTTCATGTGATTTTCACCATATTTATCAACCTTTTTGTTCGAA
>Ga0099824_1006234_pt1 | contig 16465 bp, 5 predicted proteins | sample SiratrowhiteBW_FD_76837 | JGI IMG/M metagenome (GOLD analysis project Ga0099824, IMG submission 76837) | Root nodule microbial communities of legume samples collected from California, USA - Siratro white BW | ecosystem: Host-associated > Plants > Roots > Nodule | place: USA: California...
AACGTGAGCTTTCTGTATCACGCAAACGTTACCTCCTGCTTCTCATCCGGTTCAGATTTTTCTTCGTCCGGTTAACATCGTCTTCATCCCGATTGCTCCATTCTTCGATTTGTTTTCTTCAATTGTTCAAGTAAATAATTTATGTCATTTATTAGCAATTAGTAAGTTCAATTACTAATTAGAGTAGTTAATTTGAGATTTGGTGCATTGTCGACGACGAAGGGAGAAGTTCTTCAATTTTAGGCATGAGAACCGGATACACATCATCCGATTCTCAATTTGATTTTGTTATGAGAACCGGATGATACCCTCATCCAGTTGTCAAATTTTGTAAATATGACAACCGGATGAGGGTGCCATCCGGTTCTCATAACAAAATCAAATTGAGAACCGGATGGACTGGTCATCCGGGTGTCAAATGTTTTAAATATGACAACCGGATGAAGGTGTCATCCGGTTGTCATTATGAAATCAAATAGAGAACCGGATTTGTAAAGGGTAAAATTGGAATTAAATTTTTTTATTAGGGTGCAGGAAGAATTTGTCCAAAAGTTTCTTTCTTGCCCTCTTACTCTTAAGCTTGTGATTTAAAAAAAATGAAGAAGAAAGGTAGCATTGAATCTCCAATGTTATATGATTTTCATTTACCAGATAAAGAATTTTTGGAGGATACAAATTGGGTCAATTTCACAAAATGTATCAAAATTCAGTTATCTAGAGTTTAATGAAGCTTATTCAGGTTTATCTAATTACAATAATTATGGGAAATAAATCTCTTTTTTTTTTATTTCTTAAGTAGGTTTTAATTATACATAGACAAATTAATATACACTTGAGAGCAAACAAGTTATTATTTAGTAAAATCATAATTTTTTTCCATTCCAATATCGCATCAGAGTTGAACTTTGTATGAACAGTAAATGTGAATCATTGTCAAAAATTCATAAGAGTTGTCTTGGATGAAGATTTAAAAGTGTATATATATATATATATATATATATATATATATATATATATATATATATATATATATTATGGTATTTGATTAATACTTTTTAATTATATAATTAATTTTTTAGTATTTAATTAAGATGTTATGGAATGAAACAAAATTAGATGATAGTCAATTTTAATTTCTTACAATTTATAAAAAAAATATTTATGGATATTTAAAAGTGTACAAAGTTCAATGAACTTAATTTTTTATGAAGTATTTTGATAAACTTTACCTAATTTCTTTATTGGATATATAAACCACACATCCATAAAAAAATCTCATACAAAACCCTCTAGAATTTTTTTCAACTAATTGTCAAACTTTCCTTTCTCTGGTTTCTAATGGTCTTTTCTTTATTAGTTGAAAGCAATATAGTCATGTGCAGTATTTGATAATTTTCTCGATGAACAATGTCATCTTGATGAACTCTCAATTAAACAAATAGACAGATACTTGTCTTCAATATTATTAGATAGTGATACCATATTTTTAATTTTATTGTTCAAATCTAAAAGTGAATATGATAAAATATTTAATTCATAGAGGACTGATGTATGACATTAAATTAAAATCAATCAACTGTTACAAAATTGAAAATTTTGTAACGATTTCATTTTTTATGTCACTTTCTATTTCATTTACTATTTTTATTTTAAATGTTCTCTAATGATTCACATAGTTCTTCAAATATTGTAAATCTTAAAATTTGTCAGAAGAACAATTCTTTAGATTAATATATAAGTTTGTTAAAATTCAAACTAGAAAAGGTCATTTTTTTAAAAAATTGATAACATATAACGTTTTTACATACTTTGTTAATTCCACGAGACTTTTTTATGTAAAAAATATTTTAAAATTTTAATCCAATACATGTGCTATTTAAATGTATCCAAACGAATTATGAGTTTCAATCTAATTTTTTTTTTACAATATAAATCAATTAGCTAGAAAGAAAGGTGTTTCACCCAACGACATATCTGTTATAAAATATTTCAAATTCTTAATGTTAATGAAATTGTAAGAAAGAAAAAGGAAATTTTTGAATTGCATTTTACACCATCAGAATTAATAGAATAAGTTTGTTATTTAAATGCTTTATGGATTCCGATTCTGAAGCTCATTTAACCCAGGTTAATATAACTTTAATTGAATTAGAATATTATTTTTAGAAGATAGATTCAACTAAATTATCTATGTTCTATGTTAATTGGACAATTCTACAAAGCATTAAAGTTATTTTTGTGGTTTATTTATTAAATTGATTATTTTATGTATCCAACGTTTATTTCACCTTGTTCTTTCCTAAATGCTTATCATGATTATAAAAGAAAATAATCAGTAGATTCACATAATCAATCTTTATCAATAAAAAAATTAATTCACATAGAAAAAGTTAATGAAAAATAATTAAATATTTGAAGATAGAAATATGAAATATATATATATTGATTAATCAATTATCAAGATCAAGGACTACACCCCAATTCTAGAAATAAATAACTACTCAAACATGACATAAAACAAATGCTCTTCAATCATGGCTGCAAAGAGGTGAGAAAAAACAATTTGGTGATGGTGACAAATTTGGCTTTTCTCCTTTTTCTTTTGGTTCTCATTATACTTTTTCCATTGGAGGAATTTGAGGTGTATTTTTGTTTCTTTATGGTCGTTGTAGAAGAGGTTGTGGTGGAGCATGCTCCATAACAAATGGATGTGAGAGTTCTAGCTAAAATCAATGTCAAATAGTTACCTATTTTAATTTACTATTTCATCTCTAATTTTCATTTTGTTAATTGATAATGATTAACTATTTAGATATCTATTTTACATTTTGTTTTGTTTATGATGATGATACTTACCTAATTATAAGGTAACTTTTTTTTTTCATTTTCTTCACTGTTTTTGTTTTATTTTAGATATTTAACATTTGTCTTAAAATTTGGTTTTAAATTACTTATATGAACACATGTTGTATTATGTCATGGAACATTTGTTATTGGCTTGAATGTTCCTCCTTTTTAATTTTTAATTTGTTGGATGAAGCAAATACTAAAAGGTTTCTTATTAAATTGCTTTTGAAACTTGTTTCTTCCAGTGTTAATTTCAAGACACTATCCATACGCTGTTTGAGATTTTTACACACTTATTAACAAACCATCAATAATTTTTTTTTCTCTAATTAGATTTTTTATCTTTTATAGTTCTTTAATTTTGTGAATTTCTATTATATAGAGTTAGATAAGTTAGTGATGTTGATATGACAAATATTGGTCTACTTAATATTTATTATGTGAACTAAAATTATTAAATGGTTTAAATCTGTTTTTAAGTCATTCAAAGTAGTCTTTTCATCCTTCAATAAAAAAAATTCAATTTTTAAATTATTGATTTTGTAAGATGTTATTTTTAGTATATTAGATTAGACTATGTTAATTTCTTTTATGCATAATTATTTGAATATATATTTAACGAATTGAATGATCATGTAATAATAATAATAATATTTTTTTATTTTATTTTCACATTTCAATCAATAATATCAATATCAATCAAAATATTTTTATTAGAATCAAACTTGGTTGTTCAAACTCATGACACAATTACACATATTTTTTAATGTTAGGATATCGTTTAAGAGTGAAATGAGTTCACTAAAGACAAGCACAGAGTGAAACTCATCAAACTAGTTATAAATAAGTTATTGTTTTTTAACAAATACTCTAATGAAAAAAAGACAATTAAAAGATAAAAATTATAATTGTCAAAGACCAAAGTCAACAATGATGAATAATTACTAGTTACTCTTTTTATTTGTATAACAAACTCATTTGTTTAAAATGACCAAAATATTATCAACTAAATAAATAGGACTTTGAAAAAAAAACCTTTTAAAAATCTATAACACTGAATTAAATCAACCTAACAAATGTTGAGTATATTTATAATATATGATCAGGGTCATTAATATAACCTATTTCATACACTAAAAATAAAATTAAAGGACTAAAAAGAGAAAAAAAATTAAAAAGAGTTAAAAGTAATTTGGAGCAGTAAAAATATATTTAAATTTAATAAAATTTCAATAAATTATGTCACTGAATTAAATCTACCTAACAAGTGTTGAATAAATAATAATTTTTTAAATCAACAATGTCATTTACACTATCTTACCTAACCTCAAGAACTAAAACTAATATTATACAAGATCAGATAACTGGAAAAAAATAAATTAAATAACTGAAAGAAGCCATTTATCCAATTTAAAAGATTAAAAATATATTTAAATTTTAAAAAAATCACACCATTTCATTAAATTCACTTAATAATGTCAATGATATACTTTATAAAAAAAAGATTTTGTAAAATTAAAATTAAAAAATAAGACTTTTTAATTGAAGAACTAAAATAAATAATATTCTCACTTTGAATGACTAAATACATATTCAGGTATGATGAAAATAACATATTTTGGAACAAATAAACTTTTTAACAGAGAAATGACTGAAAATAAAATAAGACAATAGTAAGTCAAAAAATAATTGGAGAAAAGAAGGGTTTAAGAAGGGATATAGTGAAATATTGTGAGATTTGAATGAAGTGCATTTGTAGAGGAGAAATAATGAGACTTATAGCCTTCAAAATAAGAAGTTAGTACAAGGATAGGAAGAAAATAATCAAATAAATATTGTTCACATACATATATCACACTTAAATAATTAATGATTGAATAATCAATTTAATGTATTTCAAATACAGGGATATTTATGAGTTGTGAGTAACCACCACCAAACTAAATATATTAATTAAATTTTTAGTTTAATGCATAAACTAAATTAATTAAATCTCCAACAATGATTCATTGGAGAATCCGATTTTGTGTACAAATATAATTAATCTGAATGAAATTAATAATATATTTATATATTTTAAATAATAAAATTATATGTACATTTTTTATATTGTGTATGTTTTTAAATAAAATTTTATATATTTGTATACAATGTAATCTAATTAATAAGAATAAATTGTTTTTTTATCAAAATTTTGGTTTATATTTTTTCCTTTCCAATCTAAATCAATCTAAACTAATAAAAAAATATTGATCCAAAATCCAAGCATACTCGTACACATATTAAAATAGAATAATTTTATTACTTTTTAAACGTAGAGTAATTTTAATGTTGCCAATATCATTTTTTACAATATCAACTAATTGAATTTTCTAAACAAAAATTGTCACACACATATATATTACAAAAACACCTTCAATTTAAGCAGGGTACAAATATTCCTAATTATATATATAAAGAAAAATAATAATATTTAATATTAATTGGTTCCTATAAAATGAATTCTAATTACAATTTAAGAAATAGAATCTTAAAAGTTATCCTTTTAAACATTTTGAGACCATTGGAACTCCAATTATGTACACTTTTGAACATTACAAAAATTTTAGTTTTCATCTTCTAAGGTCACAGTCACCTAGTATTATCTTCAGTCAAATATTGGGTTACCACTAACCTTTTTCTGTTGACTCATATTTCTATTAAAAAACACACAATATTTCTCATATATACTTTGGAGAAATATCCAACCCAAAGCCAGTTAACTATAAAGTACTAACATACCCTTTAAAGCATTTAGGTTATCACAATTCTAGGGCAAATGTTTCTTTCTTCTAAATGGTGACAAGATAAAACAACAAACTCAAGTACTAAGAAACTTTTTTTTTCTAAAGTAATTAGGTTATTCTAGGGCTTTTGGTTTTTCAAATGGCAATAAGAGAAAAACAACAAACTCATAGCATGCCAGGGGAATCTCCAGAAGAATTACCCTTGAAAGCTCAGTGTGTGCTCAAAAGAGCTCAAAAGGAGAGTTAATTTCATGTGCACCATCATGAGATCTACCTTATTTTTGACAATGAATTTTGCAAAACCCTGCAATCAAAACCAAACACCTTTGAACTTTCTTATGCTTGATGTGACCATATTGTTGCATGCCTTATAAATATCGATTGTAACTTTATGCATTAAAGCACAAAATTGGAGGTGGTCCAACAATCCGTTGCAGTTAAGATAAGGATTTGAGTTCTTACTAACTACACACTTATTAATGCAAAGGGGTCCCTATCCAAATTTGTTGATAAATTATTGGTCTTCTCTCTCTTTTTTCTCTAACGGGTCTATGGTAAAAAGTAGCTTTGCTTTGATCTTTTTTATCACTACAAATTAAACCCTATTTGCCAATGATAACTTTTGATGTTATTGATGGGAAAGTTGACAGAGCCAAGTAATGGATTTTCTTGTGTACTCACATGCATGAGTTTGGCTGCATGCATTGCTATCCTTTTCATTATTTTACACTCTCATAGACCAATGAATCAAGTTAAAACTATTAAAAAACCTAAGTGTAGATTTTGAGTGTGCATGATATAAGTGGCCAATAACCTCAATTACCACTCACAACTTAGGGTTTCTATTCCATGTTAGATTGCACTAAATTTCTTATTATACACCAACCAATACACTAATCAAATCCCTCTTTTATTATATGCAACAATTTCTTGAGCAAGCATCCACCATTGTTAATATATTCTCTCACATTTCCCAATGCTGAATTTTATGAAGCAATAATTCATGGGGACCAGTTTATTGAAACACGTTATATTTGATTTTTTTTGCTACGATTAGGTCAAACACTATTATTTACATTTAATAAGTCAAAATTATTTTAAATATCTAACTTATATTTTTTATATAGAGAGAGATCTCATTCTCACGCCTTAATGTAAACACAGAAAATATAAAATGAATTATTGATTTTTGATTAACAGTTGTCAAGCATGTAACCTTCAAAAGTACACTAAGCACTTGCATAGAACAAATTCATTATACCACATCTAATTGAATACATAGAATGTATTTGATTGCTACAATAAGGACATAACATAAACTTTGTTTTCATCTTAACTTTCCTGTTTGGATTTCAGAGCATCTTTTCAGGCTAGTTTGGTCCTGTCAAGAAGAAATCGTTCTACTAAAATAACATTTTGCCAAAACACATTAGTGAACCAATTGCTTTTCTCTGCTCTTTTAATTATGGTAGGTGTAACGTCTAGGGTTGTGTGAAATTAACAGGAAAAACTTTAGCAGATATGTGCAAGTTACAAAAAATATCAGTCTAATATTTGATAGGTAAAATGTAATGGTATCTCATAATTTTTTGAATTACACACAAATATATTATTGTAATATTTTTTGAACGATAAAGGGAGTAGTGTAATATATAAAATATGTTAGTGTAGTTCAATTTAGATACTATTTTATATTTATAAATAGACATATTTTGCTTTGATCCCTATCAAAATTGCTTGTGTTATTTTTTTTTTCTTAATATTTTACCTTACACTAACGGTAAAGTTATTGTTGGTCACATTATTAAAATTATCAAATCAGTAAATAATAAGTTATGAGAAGTTTTACGTATGAAAGTAATATTATTAGGACTAAAATCGAAAGTAACATACTTTTAAAGATTAAAATAAAATATATTTAGAAACCAGAAGGAAAAAATGATATAGTTATAAGGACAAAAAATTCTACAGATTAAAAATAAAATACAATATTTATAAAGACTGAAAATAAAATATACTATTTATAAAGAATAAAAAAATAATATTTATAAAGAATAAAAATAAAAAATAACATATTTATAAAAACTGAAGAAAAAGTCACATATCACAGGAGATATTTAAAAAGATGACTAAATTAATTGATAAATTTAATTAACATCAATAATACCCCTTATAATAACTAACCTTTACTTTATCTTTTTAGGACAATTTAACTTAAAAAAAAATATTAAAAATTTTTTCCACTTAATTTTTTTTTTGGATTAACTATTATTGTTGGATACCTTAAATGTATTTGTATGACATCCTCATCACCTGTTTAAAAATGAATAAATCAATCATTTTTAAGCATTAACACAATTTTTCTTTTCATATCGCTCAAATTGAATGATATTTTACAATAGTCAATTGAATTATTATTTTTTACTTAAGTTATTGGTCGTGATTATGAATTTTATTAAATTATTAGTTACAAGTATCAATTTTTAGTTGTTAAATATTCCTTGTAGGAAAATAATCAATTTTTCTTATAAATATATTAATTTTATCATAGTCTAATGAATTTGTTATTTTTTATTTTCAATTACTATAAGTGTGTTATTTTAGTATTTTCTAAAATCGTTTGGATGACATAATATGTAATAACATTGTCAACATTAACTATAACGGAAAAACTCAATAATAAAAATTAAAGAAAAAATAACAGACTAAAATAACACGAATTAAAATCAAAGCATCTCTGTCAACTAATACAAAATTTCATGCAATTTAATCTAATAAATGATATCACAAGATAAAAAGAAAAATATATATAAAAAAGGTCTAAACAGTAATCAATATCCTCACATGCACTATAAATTAAAGATAAAAAAGCATCCCCAAAAACCACCACAAGAAAAGCCATGCCCTCTTTTATTTCTCGTAAATCGATTCTGGAAACTGCATCACCTCGTTCAGTTTTGTATAAGGTCCAATAAAATTGTTCCACTTTGTTTAAGGTTAGTGGCTTCACATCATTTTGTCGGAAACTGAAAAAAAAAATTTGTAATTTTTCAGTGCCATTACATCATATGTAGATAAATTGTCATCTGTTTATGTTTTCTGGTATAACACTTGTCAGTTTTTAGTTGGATAAATTTTCGGCGGCATATAATGAAATAAAATCAGTAATTTATAGAACTAATGTTAGAATATTTGGTATTGGATATATTCAAGAACATGAATTGATAATTGAGTGCGAACATAGTTTCGTTATGTATAGCAGTTTAGTTAACTCTTAATTTCTATTGGATACATGCCTACCTAACTTAGACATAGGTTAACAAAAGGTTGGACCAAATTATTAATTCAATAAGTAAAGTTTGAAATGATAGAAAAACAATTAATCTTTATAGTTGAAAGTTGGAGTTGAGAGACGGGTAGTTGATCATGAACCCAATGGATAAGGTTCTAATTTCCCTACATGTCACAACAATTGTTCTCTTTTGAGGTGCAAATGTTTGCTCTACTATAAGATATTATGATTGCTAAATTATTTTAACTATTTTTTAGTGTTTTATTAATTGAATGTTATCAGTAATACTTACTATAGCATTTTTTTTTTTCAATTTTGTTAGATAAGGTTTAGTTTTCTTTTGTTTTTCTTATCACACTCAATTCATAATGTAGTGTTTTATTTGCTTTTCCTTTTTTTACCTTCATAGAAGTTTATTATCATCCTGACAACTTTACTTTTTTTTATCATTTTATGACACTATATATATATATGTGTGTGTAAAATATGTTTATTTTATTTTAATATTTAAAAATTATTATATTAAAATATTTACATTAAATATTATATGATTTACAATATTCTATTATTTTATTATTATATTCAAACTTTTTAATATTCTTTTATTAACAAATTTAATGTACAATATTAACTAAAGAATTATAATAAATATTTCTAAAGGATTTGATTATATTCTATGTTGAACTCAATTGTATAAAGTCTTTATAAAAATTGTTTAGTTGTGATTTTATTTCAAGTATTATCATTTATATCTTTCCGAAAAGAATCTAATTTTTAACTGAAAACTAGTTAACCAATCTAATATTTAGTTCAATTAAGATAGTCAGTAAAAAGTCAAACTAAAAAAAAAATCAAAACTCAATTTAAATTATCTCACTCATTAATGAATTAATTTAAATTAAGTTTTGAATGATCTTTATAAAGATACTTCTTAAATATATCACTTTTAAATGTTTATCATATACAATATATTTATTAAATATATAATAGTTGTATATAATTATTTTTAGCTATGTGTACTTATATGTAACAACTTATCTTTTTATGAATTATATACAAAAGAGTTTAAAATAGATGAAGAATAAATATTTTTGGATATGATAACAACTTAGAATTTAACCCTAAATTAAACATTACAAAATGATAAGATGAATATTGGGTTTTTGAACTAGATGGTATTATTTTTTTTTAGTGGTTGGTTTGCTTGATGTCATGATATAAATATGTTGAATGTTATGGTTTAGTATTTTTAGATAAATTAAACCAACTGGATAAAAAAATCGATATAAGTAAAATTAATGTAGAAATGAATTGAATTTATAAGTTTAACTTTTAGTTCAATTGACTTAAGTTCTTGAATTGTTATTATTTGAACATCTCATTCAAGTGATAAGTTAATTACTTTTTAGAAAATTCATACGATGATATTAGATGTAGTTGTAAATTTTTAGTTCTAGTATTTAATCGATAGCTTTAAGTCATAGTGCTTAAGTATAGTTTAAACAAGATAGAAATTGTCACAATTTTTTCGTGTTGGAGAAATCGTAACATTAACACTGGAAAATAGATGGGGTTTTGAATAGAACTTACTTAAAAATATCTTGTAAAGACTTTCACAAATGTCTATTAGATAACAAGACATTGTCTAATGGTGTTATAAAGATATTTACAAGTTCTTTTGAAAAAACTAGGTTATGATCAAGAGTGAAAAAATATGTGTAACAAAAAGAAGGGAACACTTGGTTCACCCTCAACCTAACTACATTTAGTTATCCAATGCTAATGGTTCCACTAATTTAGCAACTGATTACAAGTATTTTCTCTATCTCTTATAACTTAGAATAAGTATAAGAAGTCATTTATAGTTATTTGTTCACATCCTCTTAAGTAAAAGTACAAGTACACAAGGGTTTTTTTTTTTTGTAGAGAAAGTATACAAAACCTCTTTTAAGTAACACAATAAGATTTATTTATACAAGTTTCACACTCAAATAAGTGAATATGAAATATAAACTCTCACTGCTCTAAGAAATAACTTTATAACAGTGAAGAATTTGCAAATAAGATCTCTCTCTTTCACATAGTCTAGAAAACATCTATTATTGAGCACTTAAAAGCTAAATAATGAAAGAATCATGTATGCTTGAATATGAGTATTATGTCTATTGATATCACCCAAAAATCTTTCTTATGCATGGGACAACTTTTATTTACAAGAGTCACGAAAAAGATTAATTGTGGCCTAATGCTTTTGCTTTGTCTTTTGTGTCAATGTTTTATTAAATATGTTTGACTTTATGCTAAAACTTCTACTTTAACATTCCTATTGTTAAATGAAATGACCTATTTTATCTAAGTAGTCATCTCTATTGTACATGTCATATCGAAATAAACATATAATGCTTAGGAGTACTAAGTTGTATGAATGTTAAGATCTACTTGAAAAAATGTCAGATATTAGTTTTGGATAGATGTTCTTTCATCCGTCTGAAATATATGATTTGGACCACATTTGATGATTGCATGTTGTTTAGTTTTGATGTAGGCGTCTAACACTTGTTATATTTGTTGCTTCTTCACAACTTGTTTATTCATCTACTCATATGGTGCTTTAAGCACGTGTTTGTTCTTACTTTGAGCTTCTATATGCATCTAACATCTCTTGCGTCTATTATTTCTTTATGAATCATTTATTTTTTTACTCGTCTAGCACTTTAAGCATATGCATCTATTCTTACTTTGAGTTTCTATGTGTTTAGTGTCTTATTAGACTATGTTTGTTCTTGATCATGTAAGCTTGAGAAATATTAAATAATTCACACTTAGTAAATTGTTCAGGCTTAAAACCCATTTCTTAATATAAATAGAGTCTATCCTAACAATACTTGTTAGGCCTATTTTTTCATTTGTTATCAGATGCTATCAGATTACCCAAAAATATATAGTTTCACGCTTAAGATGTATATACCTCGAAGTGAGGAGGTGTATTGAAAATTTCATATCAACTAGAAATAAAGTTAATTTATAGTATATAAATAGGTACAAATCTCACTTTACTAAATCAATTTTATAAAGTTGATTTAAATTTAAACTCGTTTTTCAATAAAAATCATTAAATTAACCAAAGCAAATCATTAAATTAACCAAAGCTTAGTATTAATTGTTATTATCAAAGTCTTAGAGATACTTTTTAAGCAAATATTTAAATACATACTCAACAATTCTTTCATGTGGACTTTACTAATCCGACTTTGACTTCAATGACAATTTTCTAATAATATACCTCTTTTCTGTCATTTCTTAAGTTTTATTTTGTATCATTTCATCAATTAATAATATGATGGTCATGATTCATTGACACCATTTATTCTTTTTTACATTCACCTTACAACCATATAAATTATTACTTTATTATAATATAATATATTTTATTAAGAAAAATAGTTGTAAAATAGTTGTTTTTAATGAATAATTACGTTAAGATATGTTTTTCTATAAAATAATGTAAAAAATGATACTATTATTTTGGCATATTGATATAATCACAACACATTCTTCTAAAAATCTACAATATGATTTGGATGACACTTGAATTGATAGTTATTATGTAAAGTTTGAGATTTTAAATAATACGAGAAAGTGTTTAATGAAATATTAAGTAGAATTATATAAAATTTCACAACGTGCAATTTGGATTATATCAAGAACCAAAATAATAAATAAAGTTTATTATGTTAATTATTTGATAATCAATATAAAAAGTTTATATTTTTATGTTGTCTAATAAGTAAAAAATAATTGATATAAAAAGTGTTTTCATAATTGTATATAACTTTTTTAATTTTGAAATGAGTTAGACAATTAATACTATTTTGCTTAATTGTGTTTTTAGTTAGAAAATAACATTTAAAAGCCAAAAATTATAATAAAAATGTATCCTAAGTATTTTGGCCTTTTTGATTTCAGCGTGGGATATTGATTAACAAAATAAGTGAGTGAATACTATCATCTATTTTTTTATTATCAACAAAGTGTAGACGTGTATGTCATCACTTAAAAAGTACACTTGGTAATGGATATAAAAGTAAGATTTGGAGGAGAGAAAAATAAAGAGGAGGGAAGAGGAGAGAAAGGTGGGTACAAAAGAGAGAGAATAAAAAACAAATAAAAGAAATTCTTCATACAATATTACAAGTCTATTTTGAATTGCAATTTTTAAAAAATTATTGATATATTCACATGCTATTATGTTAAGTTAATCTTAACCTACATGTTTAGGTTAGGCGGGTTTTTAGCCGTCCTTTATAGGAGCTCATGTTAGGTTTAGGACCCACCATTTATTATACCTATCTTTAGTGACTACCTTAAAATATTTCCTGAAATGCTATTTTTGACTTTATGACTTTAACATTGTGGAACTGAAAAAGAAATGCTTTCTTAAGAGATAGGAAACGGGAGTGGAACATTGAACATGACTCATATATCTTGTAACCCACTCAGACAAAGACAACATGGTCCTCTGTCTCTAGCTTTGGAACCCTAAGAAGCAGCTACTAATCACACATTATTAGACCTTGCCCAGCTACAAATGTTTGCACTTGTGCCATGGAAAAGAATCTATGGTGTCCTTGCACTTTAGAGGTTGGTCTATCTTCTCAGAAGAATAAGGCAGCTCCACGTGACTCTTCATCTCTACGACTCATTCTTTCAATCAAAAGTTAATGCTTTCCCATAGGGTGCACTTGGATAGCATCTCTAAATACAGGATAAAATTTGAAATGAAACAGAAAGAGAAAAATTTTTTATATATATTAATATATGAAGATAAAGTTAAGGTACATATTTATTATTAGTTTAATTTTTTTAAAACGGTAAAATTTGATGCATTTTATTTTTTATTTGATGAAATATATGATTTTGTAATTTATAGTAACTTCTCTGATAATATGATATATACATGCTCTCTATTACCTTGTTCTCTTCTTTATATATGAAAATTTGCAGTTAGTTATATGAGTAATGTGGTGAATGATATCAATTATTCCCTTATGACACTTGAACTGTTACGCTCTTAAGTAGAAAGAGTTGTTGTTCTGACAATGACTATAATTTTTGGTCTTGTGATAAGGCTTGATCCAACAATTGGTGTCAGAGAAAAATCACAGAGTTCGATTCTAATGAGATAACTATTTAACACAATTATATGTGACGAAAGATAGACCGATTAACAATCAAAAAGTTCTTTTCTTAGTAGAACAATTGCTAAAAAAAGATTGTTGCAAGTGATATCAATTATTCTGTAACGGAGGTAATTAATATAATTTTTATCATAATAATGATTCTAATGTTTTATAATCATAATAATTATTTATAATCTACATCTCTAACTGCATTTTATTTTACTTTAAAAAAATAAGAAAATAGAAATAAATTTATTTTAATGAATTGGATGAGTACCATAAATATAAGTGATGTATAAAATATATAGACATTTAAAACGTTTACTAGAAGCCCTCGAGAACAATTTTATAGATTAAAAAGTAATTCTATAGAATAATGTTAGTAAGTAGAGTTAGGTAAATTGATCAATCTATTTTATTTAAACTTTGCCTACATTTTAATTGAATTGGGTAGATAAGTGGACGTAATAAATGATTTTTATTTCATAACGTGCTCTAGTTTCCACATAATTTAAAGGAGTTGACTTAGATAAAAAAAAAAAAAACTTAAAACCCTTTAAAATTCTAAATCTGAAGTACAAACAAGATTAATAAAAGTTCTAACAATTCAAGTGAGAGAGTAAAAAGAAGATGATGATATTATCATTTACTTATAACTAATATAATCAAATGCTTTTAATATATCAAAAAATATTAAAAGTCCCAACACATAATTATTTCTTAAATATAATATTTAATAGAAGCTCATTAACATGCAAGTCAAAGCTACTTACTAGTTAACCCTTGTAGGAGCTCCTCCCTATATATTTAATCCTATATACTAGCAAAACGATACTTTTTTTCATCACTTCTTTAATTTTTTTTACTTAATTTTTCCAAAAATCTTCTTTATCTCATCCAACTATAAAATGTGTATTGAAAATAATTTATTGATTAATATATTTTTGCCAATGTTAATTTTGAGTATTAATTTAGAAAATAAAAGTCTTCTTCAATTAAGTAATTAATTGAAAGGAAAAAAAATCATTAACTATATATGAATTATAAAAATTATCTTTATCTCAACTATAATAGGATTGGTTTAGATGAATGAATTGACCATGAAAAATAAATTTGTAATATTAATTTAAAAGTGGGACTGGAACTCGAATTAAAAGACATTTGAAGATATTTCACAATTTACTAATAAGATGTAATTCATAAAGTAAATTCAAATCCAACGTAACAAAGTCAGATAAAAAAAAATTATGTATATGCTCATCAGAACATGATCACATTTACAATTCAAGTTCCCAGTTAGATTTATATTTTATGATTAGTCACAAATTATTAAAAGTAATCATCAGTAAATTTTATTAAATAAAATGCATAACAAACAAATTGTTATTTTAATTGGTATTAATGTGAGAGTACGGACCAGTACCTGTTTGTGTGTGTTTATAGAAGTAACAACAAATGGTAACTAATCTAATTATCCATATGTTGCTAACTATCAATATAAAAGAGTGTAGTAATTATTAGTTTGAACTAATAACTTTTAAAGCAGGAAAAAATGTGCTATTAACTATTGGATATAAATACTAGCTCTAAATTTCATTTTTTTTAGAATAAGGGCTCTAATATTTCATATGTATAAATAATTAATTTTAATTATTTTTTCTCATTTAATTTTGGTTCTTAGATGATATCTTTCTAATTCCACAAATGGAATCATCTAGGTGTCAAATATGCCTTCTGTAATCAATCTTTTGTAAATGTCTAATGAATTTTACTAAAATGATTGACATAAGTAATGATATATGAAAACATAACTTACGTATATCTTTAATATAAAAAATCAAAAATCAAGCAATAAAAGATACAACTAAAGCAAGTGGAGAAAAAAAAATAGATTGAATTATTTCTACTTTGTTCTAAGAGATTTAGTACAGTAGTTATTCAGTATTTTAAATTAAAGTTATATAAATATTCAATAACCACCTGTACTTTGTTGTACAACTACAAACTTACAATTGGATTAACATCTTTTGTGTCATATATTTTGTTTTTATTATTGATAAAAGTACTTGAATGATTGCATCACTATTCAGTATCACATAAGAGGGTTAAAAGTTAAATAAAAAACTAATAAATTATATTATATTACTGTGATATATGAAAGAATCCATCTAAAGAAAAGAGTTTAAATCAGTGTATTTATAGTTTATAATCCTTGAAAAAAACACTAACCGTACAATTAAACTATTATTCTAATGAATTAGGTAATAAGATCAATAAACCCCATAACACCTTTGACATCCAACTTGGTATTTTAAATTGAGAAAAACAGTTGGGTACGACATTAAAGTGCGTACCATATT
>Ga0099824_1006235_pt1 | contig 16465 bp, 13 predicted proteins | sample SiratrowhiteBW_FD_76837 | JGI IMG/M metagenome (GOLD analysis project Ga0099824, IMG submission 76837) | Root nodule microbial communities of legume samples collected from California, USA - Siratro white BW | ecosystem: Host-associated > Plants > Roots > Nodule | place: USA: California...
AAAGGGATCAAGAAAGGTTAAGAAAGACTCCCTGATTGGTGCGCAGAAGAGGCCTTTGCACAGTCTTGAAGAATTCCAATGGCACAGTGAATTGGTCAAGAGTGATTCTTCAAGAAAAAGCCCTAATTGATTTTGATCAAGAAATTCTCAACTACCCAAAGTGTTTTTCTCACTGTGATATCAAGAATTGACTCTCTATTTCCGTAATTCAGACTCTGGCGCACGTTTGTAAAGGAAAAAACCCCCAATTTTGTTTTTCATAAATCAGTTATTTAAGTTCTGCCAGACACGAATAAATCGATTTCATGAAAACTGGAATCGATTTATTGTTGTCCAGTACAGTGTATTTCAAACCAGTTTGCACCAAACTTTAGCTAGCTCACTTTGATTAGTTTTTAATCACTCTTAGACCATTGTGCTGGTGGAATTATCCTCAATTATGCATAGGTTCTTTGCCAATCAACCTCTCACTCACTCACACAAGACCAAATCCCAAATCTCCTCCAATTGCTTGCTTGTTTTCTTGCTTGTTTTGTCTTGTTTGTCTTTATCAAATCTTTATTCTTGTGAGAGTAATAACAGTTTCCACTTTGGTTTAGGTTCCTTGAAGTTGGCCATTGGTGATGCGTTTGAAGCGGTGGTGGTGAGATTGGCTACAATTGGGGTAGCTAACGGAGTGCATGAGGATGCAGCTATGTTTGGACTCTTTGGTAGGTGATATGGCACCGTTTGGGGTGCCCACGATGTGGTGTGTTGATGTTGAAGATGGTCGAGTTTGTTGCTTTTTTCTTTTCTCTCTCTTTTTGTTTTGGGATGATAATTGAGTAGCGAAATGGACATGTAACTACATAATATGAAATGATATTATACCTGCATGATTTGCTTATCTTTGTCCTGTTCTTTTCCTGCTATTGCTCGTTTCTGGTTGTGGCTCCTGTTTGTTTCTCCTTCCACGTGTGAAGAGACTTACGTATTATACTTTTTTTTACGTGTGTAGATATTTATGCTTTTTTAAGAAGACAGAACGAGAATTGTGTCAATTGAGTGTTTAAATATGGATAAAACGCTTACCTGGCAACCCCCATTTGACACCAGGGTATATTTGTCAAGGCACCTTACGTGGTAGGGTCATTTTTGGCAAGTGAGGATAGCCTTATCCCTAAGGGCAATTTGGGTCTTTTGCTTTTTCATCTTCTCCTTCTACACGCTTGCTCTTGTTGCCCTCCGTGCTCGTCTTCTCATCTTCTCCTTCCACATATTTTACACACTCGCTCTTGTCGCCCTATGTGCGTGCTTGTTACTCTCGTTTTTTGATGTCCTTCCACACACTCGTTGTCGTCATTGTCCGTGCTCTCGTCTCTCATCTTCTCTGTGGTTTTTTTTTTTCGTTGTCTAGAGTGGTTGTTAAAGGTTTGTCTTTTATGTGGTTTTTCATGGAAAACGAATTGTTTTTTATCATTTAAAGGTTTGTCTTGTATGATTTTCGTTTGAGGTTTAGGGTTGTGGAATTAAGGTTGGTCTTTTATGGAGTTTTTTATGAAAAGGGAAGACCTTTATTTGGTTTCACAATTTAGGGTTTTGAGAAGGTATGATTTTTGTTAGGGGTTTAGGGTTCTGATGTTTGAATATAAACAAAAGTTTTTTTGGTCGTTTAAAGATTTTGTTTTTTGTTGACGTATGGTTTTTGTTTGGGGTTTATGGTTATGCAGTAAAGGTTCATCTTTTATGCGTTTTTGATGGAAAAGGAAGTTTTTTTGGTAGTTTAAAGGTTTTATTTTTTGTTGACATATGATTTCCGTTTGGGGTTTATGGTTGTGGAGTAAAGGTTTGTCTTTTATGGGGTTTTTGATGAAAAAGGAAGATTTTTTTGGGGTTTCACGATTTAGTTTTTTGTTTAGGGTTTTCATGTTTGAATATTATTGTTTCTTCAGTGTATGGTGGCGAGAAAGATGGGTTGTTAACATATTTTAAAAATGTTTTCCTTTTGAATGAGTGGTGCTTGGGTGGGTTGGTTGGTTTTTCACGGATTGTTTGCTGACATTAATTTGTTGTTTTGTTCAAGAGTTTGAAAGTTCCAATATTCAAGGCTGTAAAAAGAGTTACTGTGAATGGTGGACAATTTAATGAACACACGAACACATCTGACTCAGTCGCCAAAAGTTCAACAAAGTTGTCCCCTCGTTAAAGTACGGGTAACCTCTGATGTTTTGAAAGGTCATAACCAATATTAATGCACAGAGGTGTATCAAATGAACATATTTTAGTGAATCAAAGTGTTAGTATTCCTTATTATGGATGTAAACGAAGATGTTAAGAACTTAATACGCGAAAATGGTCCTCATGAACACGTTTGAGTTCAGTCGCCAAAAGTTCAACTAAGGTGTCCTCTCATTAAAGCATGGGTAACCTCTAATGTTTTGGAAACTAGGAAATTGTATTGATGCACAGAGGTGTATAAAATGAACATCTTTCAATTCTCATTTAATTGCTAGCTGCATTATATATAATCATATATATCCTTTCCAAAGAAATCTATGCATCTTACTAAATTTTAACTTACCATATAATAACTAGCAAACAATCTTGATTTTTTACGAAACTTTTTTCTAGAGAATTATTTTATGTCATTAACAAGATAATAATTATTATAATTAATCAATCAATTACGTCTTAATTTCAAATAATTGCATCATCTACTGTGAGTAATTTTTAAGCACTTTATATGCATTTAATTTGAAATTTGCAACATTCAATGCTGTTAAATACACATCAATGCAGTGCATGGACATTAAAATTAATTTGAATTTGATTTAAAATAAAATTTCCGTTATAAAACCATATTTAAGACCTTATAAAAATAATAAGAAATATGCATAATTAATTATATCAACTTTTAATGTGCTTAACAATTCGAATTCGAATATGACGTTTAGTGAAATTATATACGTATATGCTTTTATTAAAACTGATTTACCTTTTTTAATTTCAATTATAATATAAAATTAAATAGTAAGTTAAGAAGTTAAGAACTTAATTTGCAGAATGGTCACTATGAACACGTTTGAACACGTATGAGTTCAGTCGCCAAAAGTTCAACTGAGGTGTCCCCTCGTTAAGGCTTGGGTAACATATGATGTTTTGTAAGATCAGAATCAGTATTAATGAACAAAGGTGTATTAATGAACATATTTTGGTCAATGAAAGCGTGATTAATCCTTATTATGGATGTAATTGAAGAAGTTAAGAACTTTATCTGCGAAAATGGTCCTTATGAACACGTCTGAGTGTAGTCATAAAAAGTTCAACTGAGGTGTGCCCTCGTTAAAGCATGGGTAACCTTTGATGTTTTGTAAGGTTAAAATCAACATTATTTCATAGAGGTGTATAAAATGAACATATTTTGGTACATTAAAGCGTGATTAATCCTTATTATGCTTGTAATTGAATAAGTTAAGAACTTAATTTGCAAAAAAGGTCCTCATGAACACGTTTGAGTTTAGTCACCAAAAGTTCAACTAAGGTGTCCCATCGTTAAAGCTTGGGTAACCTCGAATGTTTTGTAAGGTCATAACCAATATTATTATTTTACAAAACACGTGTGGTTACCACTTCTATAATTAAGGGATACCATAGTTGAAGTTTTGGCGACTGAGTCAGATGTGTTCATGTATTCATTAGATTGTCCACCATGCATAGTAACTCATTTTCTAGCCATGAATGTTGTAACTTTTAAACACTTAAACAAAACAACCAATTCATGTCAGCAAACAATCCACCAAAAACCAACCAACCCACCCACCCACCCACCCACCACTCTTTCAAAAGAAAAACACTTTCAAAATGACATTAAAACAAAACTGTTAAACTTAATTTTCCACCAACAACTAACAATAATACTGTAAAAACGACAATTAAAACAACATTTTCCATCAAAAATAACATAAAAGAGCAAACTTTACTTCAGCCACCACAACCCCAAATGCAAAATGAAGAATAAAATTGTTCAACAAAAAACAAAACTGTTAAACGACCAAAAATACTTCATTTTCCATCAAAAATCACATAAAAAGCAAATTTTGCTTGAGCCAGCACAAACCCCAAACGAAAAATGAAGAACAAAATTGTTAAACGAAGAACAAAACTGTTGAACGACCAAAAATACTACATTTTTCCATTAAAATCATAGAAGACGAGAGAGACCGCCCTTTATTTCCTTTTCCAACAAAAGATGACATAAAAAAACCAACCTTTACCAAAAACTCTTCAAGGTGCACGACAACGCGAGAGGAGGAAGACGAGAGTATGGAAACGAGAACTAGAGACGAAAGTAGGGAAACGAGAATCAGAGATGAGAGAACGAGAAGAGAGCAGAGAGACGAGAGGTCACCTGAGAGTGAGCGAGAGAAGGAGAACAGAGCAAGAGGGTCAAGACGAGTGCAGAACGAGAAAAATGAACCTGCCTTTTAGGGTTTAGGCCAGCCAATCTTCAAATATGGGTCACATTCCATGCTGGACTAAAAAACTATTATTTTTGACACATCAGCAGTGTCAAATGAAGGTCATGCCACGTAATGGTGTCAAAGAAACATTACTCTATGTATTTATGTGGACTAATGTTAAGTTTACATTCAAAAGTGATTTACACTCATTTAACACTAAAAAATAATATTACTATATTAAAATATAATATTTATTATAAAAAAGTGTAAAATAGGTGTAAATTTTGAACCGTATGTGAGGGGTGTGGTGAACATGAGAGTGAGTGAATGGTGTGACAAACGAATTTGATTATAAGAAAAAAGTGTAAAAAGGGTGTAAATTTTAAATCGTGTGTGTAGGGTGGTAAACGTGAGAGTGAGTGAATGGTGTGAATTTAGGTGGTGAGCAGTTCTAAAACTACTACTTTTATTTTCATTTTTTTATTTTTTAGTTCTTCATTTTAATTTTGTTTTTTGATGTTATTTTATTTTTATTAATTATTTCTTTTTAAATTTTAATTATTGTTTATATCTTTCATTTCGATTTTATTATTTTTAATTTTATTTTAACTATCAATTTTTTAATTTTTATTTAGTTTTTATTTAATTTTTTAATATTTTCATTTTTATTTTTTATTTTATTTTATTTTTTTATAAAAAAAATACCTGATGGACGTAAACCATATGTATCTTTTTTTTGTTTCATTTTCTGAAGATAAAAACAATAAAATCTTGAACTAAACATTTTTTATTAAATAGAGAGTCATTACTTTTAGCTTTTGTAATATTTATTTAAAATCTTTTTTCTGGACGAAATCGGATGTTGACAAATATTATCAACATACACTTGAACAAATATAATATCATTAACCACCCTTCTAATGAAGAGTGTTTTATCTACTTTCCCTCTTTTATAATTATGTGATAGTAGGAAATTACTTAACCTATCATACCATTGCCTTTGAGTTTGTTTTAGTCTATATAATGCCTTCTAGAGCATGTACATGATGGACGAATTTTATATCATATTATTGATACAATTTTAGGTCAAAACTCAACTCTTTCTATAATTATAACTTGTTTAATTCTCAAGTGTTTTAGTAGTTTTTTTAATAATTGATTGTAAGAGTCAAGAGAAGGATTTGACATTAATTCAATTTATTTTTGATAAATTTTATCAGGAAAATATTGGATGAGAAGAATTAGGATTGAAGCCTTGAATAATTGAGGAAAAGAAACAAATAAAGCCAAGCCCAAGTCAATCATGTAGGCCCAAATTGGAGAAACCCTAGAAGCGAAGAGGTAGCGGTGATGCCCAATGCTGAAAGATGGACATGGTGCATATTGGGCTAGTATGAGAATAGTAACATAATTCAGTAGACACCCGACATAGAATGTTGCATCTAACGTAAGCGTCGTTTATCATATTTTAATTAATAGATTTAGGGGTTTTAGGGTTAGTCATCTTTGGCTACAACAAATAATGAAATCGACTCTTAAAGGCATCTTTAGGCTTCGTTTGGAGTAATATTCTTATTCCATCATTCTGTTTGTAATGTTTGGTTTTCCTCATGTCTATCAGGAGCTAAATTTCTTGTTGTTGAGGTTAGGTTAAATCCCTTTTAAACTCTCATGTAATCATACATGTGCTTAATTACCTCCTGTCATAAATGTTTTTCTTCTAATTCATTAGTGTATTAATCTTGCACTTATGCTTGTTGTGCGGATCCTTAACTAAATCATTGATTCTTAAGAATATTGTAAAATATCTTTCGAATCTAGATCTGAATAAGTTTACCGGATGAAAACTCGTGTCTAGGTATAGCGTGTGGTTCATTTGTTGTTATTAAGATTCCTGTGTTATGCAAGATTCATCTATATAATTGATCAAGAAATTGACGGTTAATAGATAATCCACATGTTCATCTGCTGAGGAATTAGGGTTGAGTAATTTAGTGGATTGACATTGATGATTTTTAGAAAAAGAAGATAAATTTTGTAATACATGAGAGTGAATATTGGTGAGATCTAACCCTGGCAAGTTCATGATATTATTGTTAAACCCTTTTAAGCCTTTGATTGTTGATAAAGCTTATTTTATTTTTTCTTAATATTTTATCAAATCTTTAATTCGTTATGAATTTGAATTTATTATAATTGCTTTAGTTGTTTTTTATTTCAAAAATCCTTTGGGAAGAAGAATAATTTTATTACTTGCTACATTGCGACTGATGCACTTGCCATCATTGCAAATTTTGCTAACAAGTTTTTTGTGTCGTTGCTAGGGGTTTATGTTCCAATTTTCAAAATTGTGTAGAGATGGATGGAATAAATTAGAAACAAAAGAGGACTATAGGGGACTCAATTGTGTACGTAAGGCCTAGAGAATTCACAAGCATTGTAAGACCAATCATAAATGACAAGATTATAAAGATGAAGCCTACTCTATTACAACTAGTCAGTTCCCATCAATTTTATATGAAGATCTGAAGACTCATCTTTTCACTTTTTATGAGTTGTGAGGTTTAGTTGGTATCACAGGATCAGTTGAAGAGATTCTCTTCCTGAGGTTATTTCCCTTCTCACTAACTGGAAAGGCTAAGGTTTGGTAGCAATCGCAACGCAATCAAAGCATGAACAGTTGGAAGGATGTGGAAACAAGGTTTCTGACTCGACTCTTTCCATCCTTAAAGAATGCTACAACAAAAGTTTTTATAGCAACTTTTAAGCAAGGTACTGAAGCATCACTATTTTAAGCCTGGGAGAGGTTGATGGTGTTGTTAAAGAAATGTCTTGGTCATGGGTTTGAAGCAGAGATACAAGTGTAGATATTTTGTGAAGGACTTCAACCTCAGAATAAAATGATCTTAGATGCATCTTTTGGTGGATCAATTGTGTTCAAAATTTCAAATGAAGCCATCACCATCATTGAAGCTCTGGCTTCTGTGGATTTGTGTAACCAACATGGGAGAATACAAACACTGCAACAACAGACATTAGAATTGAAATCTCAAAAGATAATAGTAGCTCAACACAAGTTCTTAGCCCAACAAATAGAAACTTTACATCAACAAAATGGCTAAGTTACCTCAACAAGTACAAGTTATTCAAAACAATTCAATTCCAATTGATTTTCAACACACTAAAGTGAATTATACATGGAACCAAGGACATCAACAACATAATTCATTATAGGAGAAAGTTAGCAAGCTAGAAGACAATTTGCAACAATTTATAAAACTTCCTATTCAAAATCAGAAAAATACTAATGCCTCTATAACCAGGTTGGAGAGAGAACTGAGCACATTAGCAAAATAATGGGTAAATAAAGTAAAAAAAATTTGTCAAGCACTTGTTACTAGGAGTGACAGAGAATAAGAAGTGAGTATGAGGAGAAAAATGAGATTCAGAAAAGAGAGAAAAGGAAGAAGAAAAAGATGTTGATGAGAGTGAATTAGAAGAAAAAATAAAGATGATACGAGTGTTGTACCAAAGTGGAATCCTATGTATCCACAGGCTCCTTCAAAGATAGATAAAGAAAAGCAGTTCACCAAATGCACGAGATTTTTAAACAATTGCATATCAATATTGTTTTTTCATAAGCTTTGGAGTAAATGCCAACCTATTCTAAATTCATGAAAGATGTACTGACAAAGAGGAGGAGATTTGTAGAGGAAGAAACCATCAAGTTAGAAGTTGGATGTAGTGCAATTATTTAGAAATCTTTTCCATCAAAATCTAAAGATCCTGGGAGTTTCTCTATTCTTGTAACCATAGGTACATTATTTGTGGTGAAAGAAAGTATTAATTTTATTCCTTTATCAATAATGAAGAGAATTGGAGATTTAGAGGTTCAACCTACTAAGATGACACTACAGTTGGCTGATAGATCAATTAAATATCCTTATGATGTGGTAGAGATGTTTTAGTCTAGTTAGATAAGTTCATGTTTCCTGTTGATTTTGTTGTCATGGATATTGAAGAAGATAAAGATGTACTTTTGATACTTGGAAGTTTTATGAAAACAACTAAGGCCATTATTGATGTTGATAATGGAAAGTTCAAGGTAAGTGTTCAAGCTGAAGATGTAAATTTTAATCTATTTGAGGCAATGTAACATTCAAAAGAGAAGAATTGTTGTATGTGAATGGATAAAGTGGGGTTATCTTCTATTGATCAATTATATTCAACTAGCTCTTTGGAGAAAGCACTTATGAATATCACTGAAATTTGGGATAAAGAAAAAGAAAATGAGATAGAAGCTTGCTTTAGGCATTTGGGTTCAAGTAAACCAATTTCAAATGAATATATACCATTAAAGGAGCTAATTGGTGATGCACATATTGATAAGCCCAAAGTAGAACTGAAAGTGTTTCCTTCTCATTTGAAATACGTTTTTTATGGAGAAAATAAAAGTAAACTAGTTACCATCATTAGTTCATTATCTGAAGAATAAGAGAGAAGATTAATTGAGGTATTGAAGATGAATCAAGAACCTATAGGTTGGATGTTATCTTATTTTAGAGGTATTAGTCCTTCATATTGTATGATAAAATTCACATGGAAAAGGATTATAAACTTGCAACTCAGCCTCAAAGGTGATTGAATCCGACAAAGAAAGAAGCAATGAAGAAAATTCTTAAAGCAGGAATTATTTATCCTATTTCAGATAGTGCACAAGTTAGTCTTGTACAAGTAATTCCGAAAATAGGTGGGATGAAGGTGATTCATAATGAGAAAAATGAGTTTATTCCTACTAGAACAGTGCTTGGATGGAGGGTACATTAGAAAATTGAATCAAGCTATAAGAAAATATGATTTTCCATTACCTTTTATGGATTAGATGTTAGAGAGATTAATAGGAAAAGCTTATTATTGTTTTTTTGGATGGTTATTCAGGATATAATCAAATTGTGGTTGATCCAGAAGATTAAGAGAAGGCTTCTTTTACATGTCCCTTTGGTGTTTTTGCTTATTCAAAAATGCCTTTTGTATTATGTAATGCTCCAACCACTTTCCAACGATGTATATTTGGTATATTTTGCAGATTTGAAGGAAAAAAACATTTAGGTTTTTATGGACGATTTCTCATTTATTGGTTCTTCTTTTACTTCTTATTCGGGGAATTTGGTAAATTGATGTGTGGAAACTAGTATGATATTGAAGTGAGAATAATGTCATTTCATGGTGACTGAAGGCATTGTGTTAGGTCATAAAATCTCTCACAAAGGGATTGAACTTGATAAGTCCAAAGTGGATGTGATTGAAAAATTGCCTCTTCTAAAGAATGTCAAAGGAATTAGAAGCTTCTTGGGATATGTTGGCTTTTAAGGAGATTCATTAAGGACTTTTCCAAGATTGCAAAGCCAGTAAGCAATTTTGATGACCACTATTTATCTACTTTTAAAAGAAAAATTAATATTTGCACCTGATTGGGAATATAACTTTGTATTAATGTGTGATACTAGTGATTATGTAGCAGGAGCAGTTTTAGGCCAAAGAAAAGATAAAAAAATTCAAGTAAAGTTCTAAATGAAAATCAAGTTAATTATGCCACCAATATAAAAGAATTGCTTGTTATAGTGTATGCATTGGAGAAATTTAGATAATATGTGATAGGTTCTAAGATCATTACTTTTACAGATCATGCTGCAATTAAATATCTCTTGAATGAATTTGATTCTAAACCAAGATTGGTCATATGTGAAAAATAAGTTTAGGTCAAGTTCAAGAAGGGGTGTGAATTGAACTTTCAAAAATTTTCGCAAAAGATGGAAAGTATTAGAGATTGAATGAAAGTTCTTTATTGAAAGTATTGAAAGATGATATTAAGAAGTGCACAACAAAAGATCAATAGATTCCAGATCAGAAAGAATCAATTGAAATAACTCACAGAACTGAAAAACAGCAATAAGCAATTTACTGCAATTACAGAAGCAATCAACTGAATACAGTGCAGACAATCACACAGTTCAAGAATAGTCAATCAGTATAAATATCAGATACAAAAGTAGAAGCAATTAGTTGAGTAGAAATACAGTTTATAACTGTCCAGAAAATATTAGATAAATAGTATTGAAAGTAAACTGAAGATCACTCACACAACAAAATAATCCAAATATAAAAGACAAAATAAGAAACAACAAATGATTTAAGAAAACAGGTTTCCAAAAACTCAATCAATTAAACAATCATAAAAGAAAACAGTAAGCATTCTAATATTATCAAGAACATATTTAGTCAATTATACAAATGGAATAACCGATCCAGAGAACACATAAGAACATCAGTAGAATGAACAATCAATTACGCGCGAAGAACAGTTAATTACCTGAGCGATAGAAAATATGACAAAGTATTCAAGAAGAGAGAAAAAGAGATCAAGAATACCAAGATTTATTCATGGAGAGGCTCCTTGGTGCTTTAGCTTGTAGCTCATGCTCCAATGGATGAAGAGCATGTTCAAGCCATTTGCACCGAACACATTGGATGGAAGGAGCTCCTCATGATGCGGAAGCAATGGATGTGGAAGAATTCACCGTGGAAGGAAGCGTGAAGGTGAAGATTGGTGACGTTTTGGTGAAGTAGATAGTGAAAGCCTTTGAAGGAGGTTGGGTCAACCTCCAAGAGAGAGCTTCTAGCTTCTAGGAGAAGAAACTCAATGTGAAACTTGAAGCAATGTGCTAAAAATTTGGCAGCATTCCATTACTCAAATCAAGTCTACAAGAGAGGTTCCTAGACCTCTTATTTATAAAAGAATGGATGAGCTACTTAGCTTCCCATGCAAGCTATCTAGGTAGGGTATGGGAGAAGCTAGGTCTAGAAACCCTGGCTTATAAGACAAGCTTCTAACCCTAGCTTATAAGACAAGCTTCTAACCCTAGCTTATATGACAAGCTTCCAAACCTAGCTTGCACTCCAAGGCTCTCACAAGGTGGTGACAAGTGGCACAAGGAGAGAGCTCCTTGTGCTACTTGGACTCCTTGATCAAGCCCAACATTATTTATGGAGCTCAAGGCCCAAACTTACACTACATGGCCTAAAAATACAAGGCCCAAATTTATTCTACTTGGCCAAAATACAAGGATCAAATTATTCTAAACTAATATAAACAATTTATACAAATTAGAGGACTTCTCCTTAGTACTCTATTTTCTCTAAAGGGATTTTTTCATGTTTCTAATTGGGCCTGAGTAGCTGATTAAAAGCCCAAATAGGATGAGTTAGGCCCAATCTTCTGCAAAGCTCTTAATTCTCTCTCTCGCTCTTTGTCCTCTTTATTCTTTGATTAATGTCGTTGGGGTGTACTCCATCACTTATACTGGTTCAACCTTCCTCAAAGGCTACGTTCAGTCTTTTGCCAGCCAGCAACGAGTTCCACTAATAAAGATCACAAAGATCAGTTCACACAATTCAAAACACTTGCAACCCATAAAATACCATTGCTCCAAGCAGCAAACAACCTATTGTACACCACACCAAGTCAAAGACAATGTACAAACCACTGTACAAACCCAATTACAATGCCCTATGTAATCTGGGTACCAAAACAACAAACACAAATTATGAAACCTATGTAATTTGAAACCACTCACTCACAGTACATGAATTATCAAGAGTAATACAAAACAGAAGTACTTCTATACTCACAAATTACAAATGGATTAAAAATAGTATAGAAGACTTAGCTTTGGTGCAGAACCACTGTTGCACAAAACCCACTCAATGAAAGGCTCCAAGAATTAAGTTCTTGAGGTTTTTCTTGATGAAATCGAACGTTATGAGTTCTCAAGGTGAAAATAGGTTTTTCTCTCTTTGAAAAATCACAAGTGATCGCTCTGAAATCTTAGGAATGAATTTCATATGAAAAGATATATCACAATTCATGTTCACCCTTTATATAGAAAAATTGGTTTTTAAATTTGTAAAAAAACTCAATCGATTGTATCAATCATTCAATCGATTATTTTTCTATGACTTAGAAAATCCAGCAAGTTGTACTCTGAAAAATAGTTTACTGATTTACTCTTTAAAAAAAATGTTTTTCAAAATCTATTAAGCAAAATATTTTTTTTTAGCTTCCTTTGAGTGATATCTCATGCAACTCATGGTTTTAAACCAAAACCACACTTTCACACACACCCAACCTAAGTTCTAGACCAAAACTCCATCAAGCTCCATGTTGGCTTTAAGCAAACCACCTTGCAAGCTTTGATCCATGTAGACTTGATCATATTGTTGGCTTCATAAAATCATATAGCAAGCCTTGGTGCTAATAATCTCCCCCAATTTGATGGAAGACAAAACAAGTATGTTTTGAGTTGTATTAATCTAGCTTGGACAAACTGCAATATAAAACAATTGATTAATAATCTCTAAACTCATTAGATTCAGAGAAAAGAATAAACTGATGAAACAATTAATTGATTTTCTCTAGAAATCCAAACTAGTTTAGATCAGTAAAATATAAACCAAAGAGATTGCTCCCCCTATTATACACTTTCAACTCATAAAGAAAACAAATTTAAAGGATAAGAAAACCACGTAAATTCATTTCATTAAATTGAATTTCACTACAAGTAGATAAAAGTTACAAGCTATCCAGAATATAAGTCATACAAGCTTCAAACACAATTAGACAAAAGATAACAGAACCTAAGGATCAGTAGAGTTGGTTACACCGGCAAAATACATCAGCAACAACAGCAGAATTAATAAAACCAAAACCTAACAGCACACAGCTTAAAATAGACAACACACAACCATAAGATAAAGACACCATCCTAGACATTCTAATGCAAGAGACAAACAATCCTAGACATTCTAATGCAAGAGACAACACATAATACTTCTCCTCCTTTGTCTTCGTCAAAAGGAAGAGAATGGACCAGTGAGATATGCAATAGACGTCCTAATCATCTGGTCCAAAGAACATTGTCCCAATTTTTGACTGAATATCTTCAACTTAATTCTCAATGAACTGGAAGTGAGTCTCGCAATACTGATGGTGACTTCTATTATCACTTTCCATGTTGTGTAACTGATTCATCATCATTTGCTCAAACCTTGAAAAGGTTTCTTGTCCTGCTATTGTAGGAGTCTCACCCATAGTACAAATTATTCATAGTTCATTCCAACTTCAGTAGGGGCTTTTGCATTGACAACACTTGTGCTAGCGCCTTCATCTTCTTAAAAAGCAGTATCCTCATCCACCTTACACACCCATTTTCTATTGTTCACCTTCTTTAACCCAACTTTGTTTAGGGTGATAGCAGAGATCTAATTCATGGCTTTGACTTCCTCCACAACCTCTTCATCAACATTTTTTTTAAAGAATTCAGTAAAACTAGAAATCAACACTACGTACAGAATACAATACTCAAGCTTTTTGTTGATTTTGAAAATATGTTCTTTTATGACGTTCGCCTAATTTACCTTGGTTTTGGTCAGTAAACAATACATCAGCATTAAATCCTCCTCAATAAAACAACATGGTTGAATCCTCTTGGAGTGAAAAGCCATATCACAATGTATGCTAGGATTCTTGGTGTAGCTATCAGGCCTCCAACAGAGAATGTTCTTGAGGAAGCTTCTTGATTCCTCAAACAAGACTTGTAAAACTGGACTTTATTGAAGTCGCCCAGTTTAAAAGAGTTTCCTCTGCTTGCTATAACTCCATCATTTCTCAACCCAACAACTGCCAACCATACCCTATCATTGATAGCCATATCCACTCCCTTTACTTGAGAGTAGATGGTTTCGTCATCGTGCCACATGTTTGTCAAGAAGACTTTTACCAAGTCTGTTTCCAGACATTTTTAGGAACCTTTCCAACTTCTAAAAGCTCAAAATCTCCCTTACTTCATCAAGATTCTTTTCTTTAAGCCACTTTATGCTCAAGAACTTAGGGCTAATAACGGCTTTCCTGCTGTATAGACGATAATAATCATCAATACTTTCTTGGTTACCAATAAACCATCTCTCCAGATAGTTTGTTTCATTGTTATCTTCAGAGCTTGCTCACTTGATAAGATTTCTTTTTGTTCTTTTCTTGGGATTCAAAGAAGAAGCCATCTTTTGAGGAGAAGGTATGAAGATGGGTGATTTCTTTGGACACAGAATAAACTAGTATGCAATGTGTTGTGGTGTGTTTGTGAATGTATGCTAACACAGTATTTGAAGACCTGAATGCACACAAACAAACAAATGCAATTCAAATTTGTTGAATGACTACTCGTAATATGAAAAACAGCTTTGCAAATGTTGGGATTCTGTAAATAGCAGATTGAATAGAGATACTTAGCTTAAGAGAATCAGTCAGCAACTTCCAACGGGTTATTAACAAGTTGCACTGCATATCTTCTCCCTCTTCACATGCAAAGATCGTTCATTCAGCATTGCAATTCATTCAAACCTTTCTTTGATTGGTTCAAATGTAATCAGAAATAGTTCTTTCCCAATAGAACATAATTTCTTAAAGACTAGATGGTAATCTCGCACACATTAACAAATTGAATAGTATTAAAAAATTTATTTAATCCAAAATACTGTAACTAAATGAAATTTTATTTAATTGGAACAAGTGATCTATTTAATCAGTACCATAAGCATATAAAATTAACCAAGAATCAGTAATCTTTGACTGAATTAATTCACGTATTTAAAATCAATTATCCCCACTTCATTTCTCAGAAAATTAATTTTTTTCTTTATTAAAGGGTTTAGTGAATAAATCAACAAGTTGTTCTTCGAAACTAACAAATTGAATTGTACAATCACCATTATTTACATGGTCACATATAAAATGGTGTCGTATTTCAATGTGTTTAGTTCTAGAGTGTTCTATAGGATTCTTTGTTAAATTTATTACACTGGTATTGTCACACAATAATGGAATTTTAGTAAGTTTTAAACTGAAATCACTTAGTTGTTGTTTGATCCATAAGCTTTGAGTACAGCAGCTTCCAGCAGGTATGTATTATGCTTCTACTATTGAAAGAGCTATGCATGCCTGCTTCTTTCTATGCCAAGATATTAAACTGAATCCTAGTAAATGACAGGTTCCCCTTGTGCTCTGTTGAACATTAGACGGTCCAAAGTCCCTTTAGAGGATCAAATCATTTGATAAAGTTTTGATCATAACAAAACTCAAGTATACATTTATATTTGATGACTTATATACATTGCGTAGTCAACATTATTATTATTATTAAAGCAGGAGACACATGGTCCATAAAGAGATAAGTTTTCTTACTATTTACTTTTATGTGTTATTGATTTGATTTAAATTGATTTTATATCATATTGTGTTTTAATGTTCAGATTTGGTCATAATAGAAATTATTCAAATTATTATGCAGTATTTAAATGTTATTAATTGATTTTTATATCATGATGTGCATTAACGTTCAAATCTGTTCATAATAGAAATTATTCAAATTATTGATAAGTATCCCATATATAATTTCTCTATATTATTTTAAATTAATTATTTCTGATACAGAATTAATCAAGTTTAATGCAGTTTAAAATATTAGAGAAATATTTCCAATTTGAGCTCCATACATCAGAAAGTCAAGATTGCACTGTTCAAGTATCCCAACGGCTAGTTTCTAAAAAGCTACATATAGAGGAGCAAGTTCAAGTTGAAGCATATACAAGAAGAAGCAAAAAAAAAAGAGAAATACATCATATAATACATTGAAAAAGATATACTGAGTGTCTATTGTCAATTTGCTATTGAAAGCATCTAGAGTTTTGGGTTGTGTGAAACCATTGTATAATTCTTCACCATTGTGAAGTAAACCCTTGTGAGCTTTCATTGTTCTCTCTTTTGAGAGTGTTTATTTTAATCTTGAGTGGTCTTGATCTCAGGGGGAGATTGAGACTGGTATAACCTCGAGAGGTTTGTGTACTCGTGATAACCTGGAGAGGTTTGTGTACTCGTTGTAACCTGGAGAGGTTTGTGTACTCGTTGTAACTATTTG
>Ga0099824_1006238_pt1 | contig 16457 bp, 13 predicted proteins | sample SiratrowhiteBW_FD_76837 | JGI IMG/M metagenome (GOLD analysis project Ga0099824, IMG submission 76837) | Root nodule microbial communities of legume samples collected from California, USA - Siratro white BW | ecosystem: Host-associated > Plants > Roots > Nodule | place: USA: California...
AAGTATGCAAATTGTGTTTACTTAGGTGATAACAGCTAAAGGCATTAATAAGTATATTCATTTCTTATGTCCCAGATTAAATTGATCAGGTAAGTATATGACTATGGTCGGAGAAGTAGAGAACAATATCCTAATATGTTTATTTAGTTTTAATTTCTGCTGACCCTCTGATGGATGTTCTATTCTCATTGTAAAGCAGACAGTGCAGATTGTTTCATCCAGATATTGACCCTTTGAAAGTTGTCACAACAGTTTTGGTTGTTCTAAAAGTTTTAACTTTATTGTGATTAATTCATAAAAATGTAAGGGATGGGGGATGCTTCAGACTTCTGAATCTGAAGAGAAGCTGATGCCATGGAGTGACTTTCTTCTAATTTCTCAGTTAATTATTTGAGAATTCAATACTTGGCATTGGTTTCTTGTTTTCCTTCTATATTTTGGTTCAGATGATTTAACTTCAATTTAAGTTTTTTAATGGAAGATGTTGCAATTGAACTCTACGGCAAGCTCTTTTTTTTTTTTTTTTTTTTTTTTTTTTTTTTCTTTTTTTTTTTTTTTTTTTTTTTCTTCTTGTTTCTGATGGTATATTTTCTTAATGGCAGATTAAGAAGCAAATACTTTCTGCACAGAGCACAGTGAAAGAGTATATTTTGGGATCAAAGACAGAATCTCAAGAAAACCAGGTGGGCAAATTGGACAGCAACAAGGATAAACCATAAAATTATGGTAGTCTTGTATAGGAACATCATGCTTTGTCAAAGTTTTCTTTTAGAGTTTGAACTGTAGTGTTATAGAATGATGCTATGAATAGAGGCTGAGAATGAATAATCCATGGATTCACCTGTCAGCGCTATCAATGCCATGAATAAGATCATTACACCATAATCGTGTTTTGGGCACTGCTCTCTTCCCCCACAACCCTTTATCTTATTATGGAACTGCATCTGTATTGTTTCTTTATGTTTTTCTTTTATCTGAATTTGAGTTTACCAAAATTGTAATTGAGAAGGGTGTTTTACACATCAAATAAGAAGTTGCATTTGTCAATCCGAGCATTTAAAAGTTGTGTTAATATCTATTGACTAATCTAAGGATGATTCATCGATTGAGTGTGCAATTGCAGGGTGTGCAAACTTTGAGCAGGGAATAAGTAAAGTTAAAATAGATTAGGGCACTGTTGCATAGGTGGCATGAACGTAAAATAGAACACCTGTGTCTGGTAATTAAAAGCGTAAACGTTTTCCTATTCCAAATCGATAACATTCCAAAAATCATAAGATTTTATCTAATAGATAACTTTCCAATAAAAGATCAACAGCAAAGGCCAGAGCAAACTCTACCGAAATCGATTATGATTTGATTAAAAGGTAACTTGGTTATAAAATTGAAAACGAAATTGAAAGCTTAATGTAGACAAATCTCGATCTTCTAGAGTAATCAGTTAATAGTCTTCCCACAAGTAGATATTCAATATCTATTGTTATAAACCTCTGAATTACGTTGGCATTTCGCTAAGCTTTTTGACTCTAGAGGATCTAGCCAACAAATATACATATTAAAGTAAAAATTTCACCCTTTTTTAAGTTTCAAATTTGAAAAGTATCTCATGTTTGTAAAACGAAGAGGACTAATTTGGACAAGTTCTACCACATGAGTGTGTTGTTTAATTGAGACAGAGGTATGCATGCTAAAGATTTTTTTTTTTTCTTCATAGCTTAGGAATTATGATGTATACACCTTGAGAAAGAAGAGATAGCTAAGAAATAAAAGAAAGTGACAAGAGAGGGAGAAACAGACAAGGATATAAAGTGGATGCAAAAATTGAGACATGAAAAATTCAAGATTAATAGTAGTATTTTCGGGTGAGATGCAAAAGACTTTGGAGGGCCGTCTTCTTTTTTCTTGTACTTGGTTGGCAAAGCAGTTGTATGATACATCTTTAGAAGACATACAAATTCAGCAGGTTCACAAAAAAATAATAGGAGAATTTAACTTTTAAAAGCTTCTGCAATATTTTCATGGGTTTAACATGATCCACTTTTTGTGTAGGCCTCTGCAATACAAATCATTTCCTCAATCAAACAATATTTAGAAGGCACTATGTGAAGCCCTTGCAGCCATCACTAGCATCGATAATCTCAGATCAAATAATCACATTCCTATGGTTGGATATGGTGAGTGAAAAGAAAAATTGGAACATCCACTAAAACAAAAAGAAAGCATAAACTTAAAGCTACTGTGAAAGAGGTACTAACACGCTGAATTTCCCCATGCCCGATCGTTTATTAATACAACTCAATCATAAATTCACAATAGAACAACTCGACCGTTTTGAATACAACTTAAATCATAAACTCATAACATAATGAAACAGTGAGTCAACTTTCTCATTGAACTAAGATCCAAAAATAAAATTAAGCCTGGAAGAAATAATCATTTTTTAGAACCACAACAAACAAATTTGATAACTGGAGATCCAGATGTCTATACCTTCATTCATTGTAACAATTTATCAAAGTTAATTTGAATTACATAATATTTTACTCTCAGAGAAACAATGCACAAGAAAGTTCAAACCAAAATAATCTACTTTCTTTTGTTAAAATCTGCCACATCCACATTAAATAAAAACTGCTTACATTGCACATGAAACAAGCAAGCCAACTTCAAGGTAAATCAAACTGGCACAATCTCTTTTAAATTTGAAGTCAAAGTATTTGCACACATGCAAAAACAGGAAAGCTAAACAGAATGTTAGTCTGAAAATAAATGAAAACAAAAATCATTGCTTACAATACCCTTGAGTTTCCGCCAGCAAAATACACTAACTGCTCTTTTAAGTTTACCCTACAGCAGACAATGCCTTGGCAAAAACCATGAAACTGAAATATTGATCAGTGGAGGTTGTGGGCACCTATGGCTCCCTTTACTCAGATTTAAAATATCCCTCAATTACAACACTCTGATCAGAGACTTTGGACTTCAAATTTTGCACTTTCACTCCTTGCTCTAAGCTCTTCAATGTCTGTAGAGGATCTGGCTCATCACGTTTGTTCCAAACAGGCAAAATTTCTGTGATAAATTTATTAATATAGTTCTTCTTGATACCCTCCTTAACAAGCTCTTCAAACTCACTGAAACTCCCCCTAATATCTAACAGAACACTGCACAATCCTTGACGGTTACAGTAATCCATTATCACATCCAGATTTATTTGATCCAGAGCTACAGTTTCAATTCCTTGTAGAGCCACTTCTGGAGCTGCTCCTGCTTTATTTTCTGTAAAGATTATCATTTTGCCCGTAATGTCATTGATGGATGGTGAAATCTGATTTAAAGAACTAGGATCTTTATGTGTTACAATCCAAATTGGTTGGTTGGCTCCAGGTTCTTGAGATGCAGGTACTTTCAAATTTTCAGTGAAAAAGGAAGAAGAGATTATCACTGAATCATATTCCTGTAATAGCCTTGAATAGTAACCACCACAGTCTGTAACACCATTCCCAAGTAAGTCCAAAAAGTTTCCATTGACAGAAAGAGAATATCTGCAATGTAAAAAAGCATGTTTATGAAAGAATGTAAACACATGCGGATCAACCAAACTCCAAAATGCATCCAAAGAACAGCCATACAAGAATTGTTAAGGACAAAGGGAGAGTTGAATTACCTCAAAGTAAGGAAAGGCTTTCCCGTCAACATGCGATGAATGTAAGGCTCATTGAGGCTCTTGCACAACTCTTCCTCTACACCCACAACAACTTCAATTCCTGCATCTCTCAATCTTTCCACCCCTTTGAAGGCCACAATGGGATTTGGATCCACCATTCCAACAACAACCTTTTTCACTTTGGCTTTAATCAGAGCTTCAGTACAAGGTGGAGTCCTACCAAAATGATTACAAGGTTCCAAGCTCACATAAGCAGTTGCACTTTGTGCCAAATCACCAGCATCTCTCAGAGCAAACACCTGACAATCTCATCTCGCGACTCAACATACTCACCAACACACAAATTCTTTATCCAAAGGCTAAAAAACAATAACATCTCACAATCAAAACATGTTCACCAATACCTCCTAATTTCTTTTCTTACAAAATCCACCATTTGTATTCAACTCAGGTTCAAGGTTTCATAAAATCAATGAAATCAACAAGCAATATAAGACCACAAAAGAGCACAGTATAATCTGTCTATAATGAATATACAATTTTTTTTTTTTAATTTTGTTTTACATACATAGAATAATTTAGATAGATAGAGAGTAGAAGAGAGGGAAGGTAGGTACCTCAGCATGAGGTTGCCCTGCTTTAGGGTGGTACCCTTCACCAACAACCATCCCATCCTTTACAATAACACACCCCACCAATGGATTGGGGCTGGTATACCCAAGAGCCTTCCTTGCAAGCTCCACACATCTTCTCATGTAAAACCCATCACCACTTTCTCCATTGGAGGCTGCACACTGCACCCCAAACCCATCCCACCTACTCCTCCTGAGGGATTTGTAAATCCCACAACCAAAAGTCAAACACAATCTAGTTCCAGCCTTGGAGGGGCTCAGGGTGGACACAAAAGATGCAAACTTTGGAGGAGTTGCAGCACTTGAGAATCTGGGCACCTGAAGAGTGCAATCAGAACGTAGTGCTTGCATAGTGTTTGTAGATATGACGAGAAGAGAACAAGTAACTGTGTTCTTCTTCTTTGCTCTCCCAATGCGCCCACCTTTGCGCAAACAAGATTGCTTAGAAAATAATTTAAATAAATATTTTCGTTTAATTAATTTTTAAATCGGTAATTTGAGATGAATATGATTTGGTTCATTCAAACTTACAAAGTCATTTTATTTTCTCACGTTAAAAAAATATGGATTCACCTCCAAATACTGAATTTGAGAAAGTGATAATAAGTTTAAAAAGTTATTTCAGTTTCTTAAATTTAATATTAAAAGACTAAACTTATTTTTCTTCTTCTTAAATTTAATATTTTTAATATTTAGAAGTCTATAAACAAACTCATTAAATTTCAGGAAAACATAATAAAACCATATTTTAAAAAATATTTTTTCTATCCATATAACATTAACTCAACATTATGTTCTATACCTGAATTTAAAATCATTCTTAATATTAGACTAGTTTCAAATTGATTGATCCATATAAGCATAGTATATGTTTAAGCCTTGATTCCTAATATTAGAGTACATTAATTAAATATTTTTTATCAATTAATTAAGAAAATGATCTTGTAGTGATAAAACGATGGAAAATATAATTTAATTGATGATTAACTTTGAGATTTATTTTAAACAATAACAAATAAATCACTATTATTTTTACATTTCTCAATGATGATTTAATTATAAGATTATTATGTATAATAGTGTATGCTTATTATTCAAGAGATAAAAGATATATACTTCAAAATGATGTTGTGCAATATTTATATATGTTGAATTTGATTAACTCGTTTAATTGAGTTCAATTATGTAAAAAGAATTAAAGGATAATAATGTTAAGAAAACAAAGAAGAATTTACAAAAAAATTTGAGAGTCGATATATTTTTTTTATTATCTTTAAATCATCTATTTTAATTTATTGAGATTAACTTTTTCTTGTCTATATTATCATCTCTTTAGTGTTAGATGGTGTAGCACTGCATAGGATATCAACATTGGAATTTCTTTAATTTACTCATGAAACGATTGTGATCAAATTTGGTGTTTTGTCGGAAAATCCAATTTGAGTTCAATTTTCAATTTTCTTATTTATATACATAATTTTTTTTCTACATATCTATTTTTTCTTTTAATTATATTTAATTAGTTTTCCAAATTATTAGAGTGGTCATATTGTAAAAAAAAAAAAATCTAATATTTGTCATATTCAATCTTACTATTTGTTTTTATATCTTAGATTTTATTTTGATTTGTTATATTTTGTTTCTACTTTTAATTATTGTGTCTATCTTTATTTTTAATTTTGCTATTTTTATTTTTATTTTTAATTTTTGTGCTATTTTTAATTTTTAATTTATTTTTTTCTGTTTTGTTTTTAGCAATTTTAATTTTAATTTTATTTTAATTTCTTTTCTTATTTTAAATTTAAATTTTAGTTTTGCTTCTTTTTAATTTTTAAGTCTCAAATTTTGTCAAAGTGGTATAGGAACAATTTTATCTAAGAACTACGGATTTAAGAATGTCTAGTTGTGAGTCACTTTTCTTTTTCTAGAAGTTTACTTAATAAACTATTAACACCCTTTTTTTAAAAGAGAGAAAGAGAGAGATTTTTTTTAGAGCATCTACTTTTCCTATTCGCGAGTATACTTTTGTTTTAGTATTATTATTTGTTGTGAATATGGATTCAACTTCTATGGCTACCAACTCTCATGTTATTCTTCACAACGAATGTAATGTGAGTCCAATGAGTCATATTCTCATTCTTATGAACTATATTTTCAACAACTACCACAACATTATGAGCCATGTATTCCACAGAGTCACTGCAAAATTACCAATCATATCAACCTTATGACTCATATTCCAAAACCTCCACATCCTTATAAGCCATGTTTTAACAACCTTATTATAATGACTTTGAGAAAAGTCAACCATCTTTAAAAGAACTTATGAGGCAATTGTGTGAAAGTACAATAAAATCTCAATTATGTATATAGGTTTGTGTGTGTCTTAAACGAAAGAAAACTTTTGAAGACATGGAAGATTGCACTATGACTGAAATTTTTGTTGAGCAAGAACTAAATTCACTTCATGATCCTAGTTTAGATCTTGATTTAACAAAACTTTTAGATACATGTTATATTTATGATTCTAATATTTGTGATGACATAAATCCTTCTATATTTTCTGTTTCCTTTTCACTCATAGGTACAAACCCTCTCCCAAACAAAGACCCTCTTCTTGGAATAGATCATTTTCCACATAAGGGGATTACAACAGATGTTGGTTTTGAAAATGATGATTTATTTGAACATTTTGTTTTTCTCTGGACTATCTAGTGTTGATAATACTTTTATTTGTGACTCATGTACTGATTCGTTTATTTGCCAAATATATGTAGAGATAGACAAATGTATAACTTGTGATGTAGACACTAGTAATACTACACCAGGTTTGACTATTGAGACAAGAATTTAAAAATGCAATCATAACAACTATTCTTAAAGCTAACCCAGTTGATTTGCAGGTTGTTAAAATTTCTGAACCAATGTCATCTGTCCAAATACCACTAAAGGGTTGGAATCAGTCTTAATCCTTACTTTAGCAGATTCTAGCACCGACTACATTTGTGATTTATGTTGTGATTCATTTGTATGTAGCATGTGTGTTTATATGAATCAATTTCTAACCATTGATTATGCAGATTGTAATACAGGGTCTGATATGAATATATCATCAGAGTTACTTGAAATAGAATGTACAAATTTCATCATAGTAATTCCTGATAACACTACCTTAGTTTCTAATGTATAGAAAAATGATGCAAAAGGAGCAAACGTTATTAGTTGTTCATGTAGATAATGGTATCTTAGTAGAAGATGACACTATTCTTACATCTCCAAGCTTTTGTAGACGTCCTCCTACCCAACCACCACCCTCTCTTAAAGTAACACTCATTCCATTGTCTACCACACCTAGGTCGTCTTCTATAGCTAGACCTTATAGTCAATCCTTCCACTACCATCCTACTCAACCTGCACCAGCTTCACCTCCACCTAAGCATAACTTTAAATGTTCAAATTCCATCATTACCAACTAGCTAGCACACCCTTTTCCACATTTAGATGTTCCCTAACCAAACAACTCCATTAGACTATTTACGCTGTACAAGCCACTCACCCAAAAGTATTATTCATACCCAACTATTCATTCAAGGAACCTTCTCCATCCTCACTATATTCGCCCATCTGACCCTTGCATAGTGAACCTTGTTACACAAAGGTTCTTATTAACACTTGTTCTTTATAATTCTTTGTCTACACCAAAGTTCTACATGCCTTGCCTAAACCCTCTAGGTGATATCATTTTGCACTGTTTTATATAAAGGACCTTGGTTTTTACTGTAGAGATGATGGTTGAGGAGATTAGATACAATTGTTCTTGTCCCTCGACGAGAGAGTTCTTCTTTTTCCACTTACGTTACATGTTTATTTGATTGCAATGTGTGATTTAAGTGCAGGGGAGGAGATTTATAATTTAAGAATTATTTTACTTTTTCTTGTTTTGATTTCTTAAATAACTTTTAGAATGCATAATATTTTTTTTACACATTTTCAATAGATTTATAGGATCATTTAGTGGTTGGCATTTTCATAATTCTTGAAAAATTGGATTTTTGATTGGTGTTGTTTGAATTCTCTGCAAAGTTGCTAAATAAGTTGGTTTTAAGAATTATTGGGTTGAATCTTTTGTCCTAGTGAGATTTTGAGTCTTTTTTATAGACCATTTAAATGTGTGTCTAATGTTCTTTCTAGTGTGTTTTCATTCATGCTTGCTTATACTCTAGAACTTAGAACTTAATTTGATTATTTATTCTGCAACTATGTTTTACATACATGAATTGATATGATTGAGACATTTTTTATTTCATTACGCCACTTAGTCATATTAACATAAACCTTAAAATTCATTGTTAAATCACAAAAGAATTAATTCAAATGAGTTTAGTCTTCCACGATAAAGGTACAAGAATTACAAAAAATAAAATAAAAATAAAACTAAAGTTTATGTTATTAAGCAGAATGTGTTTTTTATGTATTATTCAACCTCTATTTATAATCTCATTTTCTTAGTGAAACTAATTCATATTTAATTCTTAGATATTATCTTTTATAATTAATAAATGTTTTCTTATATTTTAAAGAATAATTTTGTAAATATTTTTTTCCAATTTTGTAAACATAAAATATAATATTTAAATAAAATATAAAAATAATTTTTTCTTAGAAGTGTGTATATATATTTCTATCCATAATAAAATAAAACATTAATAAAATTGTGAGTAGAGTGAAAAAATACATATTTTAGAAGTATTGTGACAAAGTAGAACTTATAGTAATTAAATTAAATTTTTATGAGAGATACTTTAAAATTTTTAAAGTTGAAAATGGAAAATTCTTAAAATTTGAGAAAGAAGTCATATTGTAAATTAAACTTCTAAAATTTAACTTCAATTTCTACTTTATTTTTAAAATTCAATTTTATTTTGGAACTCACGTACTCTATAAAACCAGATCATAGTTCTTTCTCCCATTCTCACATTCATTCCAATCTAGGTTGTCTTTTGTTACCAATTCATCCAAGCAAGTAATCCCTATATTTCTTACGTCTTCTTATTCTTAATTTTTTTTTTTATTTTACGTATTCAACCAACCTAAAATTCCTAAATTTATTTTCACTTCTTTATTTTTTTTATAGTTTTGTGTTTTTTTTCAAGTGAATACTAAGATCTGTTCCTTGTATCAGGTCGAAATTTGGAGGTTACTGAAATGGAGAAAAACAAGAAAAGGCTTAAGTTGATGTTTGAGAAGTGTAGGTGGAACATCACCAACTTTGGTGAACATTGCTCTGACAAATTTATACTCGACGATAATACATGGTACTTTATTCAAATTTTGCTTATTGATTAGGCTTCTCATAATGTTTTCTTTTGTTTATTTTAATAAGTTTAGGGTTTTAATAAGTGTTTTAAGTTTGCTTTTAGGCAGATTGTAATCAGCCAAATTGATGGAATTGACGATTACTTGCAAATTTATTTAGAAGCAGATAAAGATTGTGGTAATACCTGAGGGCTGGAAAAGAGCTGCAAATTTCAATTTGGCTTTAATTAACCAGTTTAATGACAAAATGGATATAATGAGTATTATTTTTAATCCGAAACAACAAACCCTTGGTACATGAATTTAATATTGAATCTGCCTTGGAAATGAAAAATTATATGGTTAATGATGATGAGGCCAAAAAGAATATGAGTGCTTTAAAGAATGAAACAGAGAAATTGAAGACAAGGGTGATTGAAAGACACAGAACTCGAAATGACAAGTAAGGACTTGAGCATATTGAAGCATAAAAAAGATTTGAAGCGTCAATTTGGATGAGTGAGATATTTAGAAGATGATATTAATGAATATTGAATAGCTTGTCAAATCTCAACTTAGTTTTATAAAGCTGATGATTGAGTTTTTATGCGGAATGCTGGTATTATAATTTGATTTAATGATAATTATAATCTTTCTTTCAGAGAAGAATCAAGAAATCAAGTTAATTTTATTTTGCAAATGAATATGTCAGAACTAATTATAATTTTGACATTTTATACTTTAAGAAATCTTTAAGATTAGTTTCTAAAAATATGTTTCATAATTATGATTATTTAATTTTTAATTATATTTAATTTTGCTCTTTGAATTTTGTTTTAAGTATAGGTTTAAAAAAATTTCAATAAACTTATAATTATTCATGTTCTGTAATTTATGTGTTTCAGATATTGTATTGGAGACAGATTTATTTACCTAATTTATTGTTTAGTGGGGATTAACTTCTTTAATTTTAATTTTGAATAAGAACAAAATAAATATAAATTTTATGAACTTAAGATATGGGAGTTTGATTTGACTTGGTTAGAATTTTATATTGAATATGTTTGGGATATGAAAAATTATATGGTTGATTCTGATGAGATGAGAAAAGATGTACAGACAAGATGAAGATAAGTTAAAAGAAAGACAGAATTTGAAATGAGAAGTAAGGATTTGAGGAAAGCCGAAATAAAATTTGAGGGATGAATGACAAATCAGGATATTGAAGTGACAGATTCAGAAGATGATTTCAATGAATATTGAATAGTTTCATGAAATGTTTTATGAAGCTGCTAATTGAGTTTTTGGTGCTGAATGCTGATATTACAATTTGATTAATGATAATTATAATCTTTGCTGCACAGAAGAAACAAGAAATCACGTTAATTTTGTGTTAAACCTAATTGTAGTTTTGGCTTTCTATATTTTAAGGAATCTTTAATTTTAGCTTCTAAGATTATTTTTTACAATTTATATAATTTTATTTCTAATTTTATTTAATTTTGCTCTTTGATTTTTTTTTCAAAATATAGGTTTTATAAAACGTCCATAAAATTATAATTAATCATGTTCTGCAATTTATGTATTTTAGATATCTATGTATTGGAGACAGATTTGTTTACCTAGCTTGTTGTTTAGTTTGGATTAGCTTCTTTAATTTTAATTTTTAATAATAAGAATAAGATAATTATAGTTTTTTAAAGTTTTTCTTATATTAATATTATAATTATAACACATATATAATTCTTAAACATATTTATATAATCTTGAAGAGTCATATGCTTTCATATTTACATTGCCATTAAATGTATACCATTTGTATACAAAAGTTTATTATGTTAGGTTATACATCACTCATCCTATTACATAGTCTAAAGTATTTTATATTATAGGTTTTTTTTATATTTAGTTACCAAGTCGGGGTAGGTAGTAGATTAAGTAAAGAATTATGATAAATGATAATTATGACAAAATGTATAATCAATGTTTATTATACAATGTAACTTTTATAAACGTATGATAGTTCATCTTTTAAAAGGTACAGTTCATAAATTCCATGATAAATCATAAAAGATTAATTAGAGTTAAAATTTTAACAAGTAGTAAGACTTAGGAATATTTTATAAAAATAAAAAAATAATTAATATGCATGTATATCTCTTTTTTTCTTATCTTGTTGGTTCTCCTCTCCTCTTCTACCTTCTCAATGATATACTTATAAATAATAAAATATATCTCAATTATTTATGAGAATTCATTACTTTAGTTACATTGCAAATATTTTATAATAATTTAATTTGGTTCTAAAATTTAATTTTGTAATTTTGAAGCATAGAGAAATTTAACTATAGTAATATATTTAGATGACACTAATCATACGTAAAGTTTGTCTACAATATTTTTAGAATTTTATTTTTCAAACCCTATCCTTTTTACATTAAGACAATAAATTTACCTGAAAAACATAACTACTTAAATAATTAAAAAACAACTAAAACAAGAATTATATAGTTAGAAAACGAATTATAACAATAACTTTTTAGTTCTTATACACAATATCTTATTAGGCTGAGTATTTTATCCCAAATTTTAAAAATATTAAATTCTTTTATCCTCACCAAAATTTCGCCCTCCAAATTTAGAACAAATCCTGAATTTACATTCTTCTAATACCCAACATGCATCTCCCGTATCTAGGGTCATATATTCTATAAACCTTTAATTTATAAGAATTTTTCAATTTTATTTTTCTACTCGCTTAGTAACTCTATAAAACCATATCATAGTTGCTCTCCCATTCTTACATTCATCCCAATCTGGTTGTTGTTACCAATTCATCCAAGCCAAGCCAGTAATTCTTATTTTTCTTGCGTCTTTTTTGTTCCAAGTTCTTTTTTTTTATGTATTCAACCACCCTAAAATTCCAAAATTTATCTTCACTTCTTTAATTTTTTTTATAGTTTGGATTTTTTCCAAGTGAATACTAACATGTGTTCCTTGTATGAGGTTGAAATTTGGAAGTTAGTCAAATGGAGAAAAACAAGAAAAGGCTTAAGTTGAGGTTTGAGAAGTATAGGTGGAACATCACCAACTTCTCTAAATTGAATCCTGGTAAACATTGCTCGGACAAATTTATAATCGATGAGTATCCATGGTACTTTATTCAAATTTTGCTTACTCATTACGCTTCCCATAATCTTTTCTTTTGTTTGTTTTATTAAGTGTTTTAACTTTTGCTTTTAGGAAGATTGCTATCACCCTAAGCGGGGGCATTGACGATTACTTGCAAATTTATTCAGAAACAGGTAAAGATTGTGCTAATCTACCTGAGGGCTGGAAAAAAAACCGCAATTTCCGATTTGGCTTTAATTCACCAGGTTAATGACGAAATGTCTATAAGAAAAGGTATTTTTTCATACTTTGGTCTTTTGAAATTTTAAGTTTTTGTCCACTATTTTTGTCAAAGTAGACCCTGTAATCTATTTAAAAGTTAACTTTATCGACTTTCATGATAATTATTTTGTTATATGAAGAATGATTTTTTATTGTGCTGTGTTGGATGATAAGGTCTGTGAGGTGAGATTTTGGGTAGAAGAGTCAAATTGTGATTTGTTTTGACCTTAATGAGTGTATTATTTATAATCCGAAAAAACTAACCCTTGGTTTTTGAATTTTCCAGGATTTGAATTTGAGTTTAGTGCAGATCACGATAATTATTGTTTCCATGATTTCGTACGTTTAGATGAACTTAAAAACCCTGCTAGTGAGTTTATTGTGAATGATACTTGTATGATTGAAGTTGGGTTTTTTGTCCCCAAGTATGTGGATGAAAATGAAGATTATCAACCTTTATGCAAGCTTGATGACAAGCCTGACAAGGACAAAACATATCCTTTATTTCGTCAGCACATTTGGAAAAATAGAGCCAAATTTTGTTCCACTATTAGAAGAAGCGTGTTTAGAACATCCCTCACTTGTTGCAAGTCAAGAGAATAGAAGTTGCAGGTTTAGTGAATGGGCATTCACAGCTTTGGGTGGAGTTCTTCATTTCCTGAAGACTAAAAAGGTGAAAGATATGGATGATGAAGCTTATAATCATCTCCAAATTTTGTGGGATGAACTTCAGACATTTGGGTTTGATTTGTCTTGGTTAGAATTTTATGTCGAATCTGTATTAAATTATATGCATGATGTTGATGAGTTGAGAAAGAACGAGACTGCTTTAAAGTTTGAAATAGAGAAGTTGAAGGCAATCTTGACTGAAAGAGAGACAACACTTGAAGCAACAAGTGAGTAATTGATGAAAGTAGAAGAAAGATTTGAAGAGTCAATACTTGGAATGGCAATTAAGGAAGAACAACAAAGATTTGAAGAGTCAATTCCAATCGGGATATTGAAGGGATACGGATACCTTCAATAGATGAATTTCTTTTGGACTCTCACAAACATCATTGAATGTCAATTTAATTTAGTTTTATAAAGCCTGCTGATTTACCTTTTCTTGTTAGAATGCTGATATTTTATTAGTGATAATTATAGTGATAATGTTTGCTTTTAGAGAAGAAACAAGAAACATGTTAATTTCATTTTCCAAATGAATATTAGGACTAATTGTAACTTTGACTTTTTATATTTTAAGGAATTTTTAATTTTAGTTTCTAAAATTATTTTTCACAGTCTTTACCATTTTGTTTCTAATGATATTTAATTTTGCTTTGAATTTTTAAAAAATATAGGTTTAATAAAATTTCAATAAAATTAAAATTAAACATGTTCTGCAAGTTATGTGATTTAGATTCATGGAGACGGATTTGTTTACCAAACTTATTAGTTTGGATTAACTTCTTTAATTTTAATTTTGAATGAGAGGAACAAAATAAATATAAATTTATTTTTATAGAATAGAATAAACAATTAAATTTGAGTGAAGTCATGAAAGGTCTCAAATGAATAGTAGTATTATACATTGCATTCTTTACCTCCATAAAAATTGAATTTTTTTATTTTACCTTTATATACTTTATTTATATTACACATGTCCTTCAAGTAGAAAAAGACATATAAACATAAAAGACTCACCAATTTTATCCATGCAAATACAAGAATTAATAATAAAGGTGCTTTTCAATCTAATACAGGAGGAAGAAACTTTAGTGGTTGTTGTTCCCCTAAATTTTTATTGTAAAATATACAACTATAAATTATTTAATTATGATGTAATAATATGCACCAACTTCAATTGCAGAAATTGTTAGTCATGCTACTTTTATCTTAAAACTCACTTCTGTTCTAGAGTAAAACGTTTAAATCATTTTGTCAAAAAGTAAAATATACGTTATTCAATTCAATTTCTAAATTTTAAAGTATTCGTAGTAGGAAATATTAATCATAAAATTTATTATTTATAAGAAGATTCTGTATCAAAGACAGGGCTAACATGTATAGTAAAAGAGAAAAAAAAATTCTCAAATTTTGAAAGAAAAAAAGTCATATTGTAAAAGAAAAAAAACTCTAGAGTCTAAGAAAATATTTAAAATATTAAGTAAATTTATTATTAAAACAATAAATTAAATAGGATTAAAAGATGAAAAAAAAAATTGTAGAATGTGATCTTACACTGAAAGAATGTATTAGAATCCCAGAGAGGCAACACAGCTTATAAAACCAATGCAACAGTGATTTTTTTCTGCTTCCAAAACCAACTTTTCATTTTCCTTTTTACAAAAAGAAACATCTTTCGGATTCTGAAATATTTTCAATGGATATATATTAAACTTCTAAAATTTAACTTCACTTGTTACTTTATTTTTATCATTCAATTTATTTATTTTTCCTTCCCTGACTCTCACATTCATCCCAATGGTTGTTTCTGTTACCAATTCATTCAAGAGAGTAATAATTATATTTCATACATGTTCTTATTCAGTTTTTTTTATATGTATTCAACCACCCTAAAATTCCAAAATTTATCTTCACCTCTTTATTTTATTTATTTTTTGAATATGTACTGGGTAATCACCAGTTTTGATTTTTGCCAAGTGAATATTAACATCTGAATCCCTTGTTCTAGTTGAAATAAGTTACCGACATTGCGGAATAACAATAAAAGGCTTAAGTTGACATTTGAGAAGTACAGGTGGAACATTATCAACTTCTCTAAATTGGATTCTATTATCGGTATAATATAAAATTGAGTCTCTGAAAGCGATTTAGAGTATTTAGATTATCTTCTCAAATCAAGTTTTATATCAAGTTTCTAACTTAAATATTTCTTTAAACTTGGTTGAGAGTAATTACACATACTCTGATCAAGAAATATATAAGCAAACAATGAAGGAACAATAGTCTTATAATTAAGAAACATCTTTATATTTATAATAATAATAGTGACTAAATTATTGTTCATCATACTCGTAATTATAAACCTTATTAGTAATGTAAAATTTTATTAATTATTTTGATTAAAACTTGATTAAAAAGTTAAATTGTAACATCCCAAAAATGTATATTGTTTAACATACAGTGAATCCAACAAAAGAATCAAATTTCCAAACTAAAGTCTACACTCTTCCACATACACTCTTTCACATACTCCGGCATCTGCATTTATATCTGCTCATGTACATAGTATAATCATCGCAGTTTACAAAACAACAAGAAAAGCAATGGTAAGCTAGTGAAAATAAAATTTTATATTATAATCAATACATAAATAAAGAGCAAACCATATTAGTTATTCACAAGAATTTCTTAAAAGATTAACATATAAGTTTCAATACTAACTATATGCAAATAGAACAGAATATCTCAGTCATAAGAATTTCTTTAAAGTCTAGCATATCAAGTTTTAATACAAGTTTTCC
>Ga0099824_1006243_pt1 | contig 16450 bp, 17 predicted proteins | sample SiratrowhiteBW_FD_76837 | JGI IMG/M metagenome (GOLD analysis project Ga0099824, IMG submission 76837) | Root nodule microbial communities of legume samples collected from California, USA - Siratro white BW | ecosystem: Host-associated > Plants > Roots > Nodule | place: USA: California...
TATATATATATTTTCGGTGACACACCTTTTGTTATTGTTTTATTTTATTTATTCCATAATTTATAAATATATTTTTATTAAAAAAATTGATTATAATTATTAATTAGAGTTTTAAATAAAAAAATTGTAAAAATTAAAATTGGGTGAGTGAACGAGAGAGGAAGGAAAATTGGGTGAAATAGAATGATTTTGATCCATACATTTGTCAGTACTAAGTGTGAGATGGAACGTCATTTTCTTATTTATAGCTTGTGTCTTGATTGAAGAAGAGATAAGTTTGATGATAACTATACAAAAATTGCAATAAAAGATAACATGGAAGAATTTTGATAGGAAGCACCTGAATTGTTTTGCCGACATTGAAAGGTTTAGCTTCTGCGTGCACCAAGTCACCCATCTCAGCTCGTTTCAAATGGTTGATGCTTAGTTGAATTCCAGCAACTCTCTTATACCCAGAAGCCATGTGTGCTCCCATGCTTGCCAAAGATTCTGCTATCAATGCTGAAACCCCTCCATGAAGCACTTTAAATGGCTGCCTCATGCACAATCAAATTACTCATAATTAACTCATTAACATTATTAGACAAAAAGTACAAAAAAAAGCATGAAAAAGGTAACTTTCCTTAACATTCACAAACTTATCAAAGATAAACAACCACAGACAAGACACAAAACTTGTTATCGAGAGAAAAAAAAAAAAATTGAAATTGGGTTGACCTGGCAGCACTTCTGGGTGACAAGGAGACGGCCAGTGATTTTTTGTGGTGATAATTCTTCAATTTCAAACCCCATTAAATGGAGGGGTAGATCCAAAGCAGCAGTTTTTGATTTTGATGATGATGGTGGTTGATCCTCCATGAACAAATTAGATGAGAGTAAAACTATGAGCTTTCCTCTGTTCAGAGATTATGTTATGGTGAAACCTTGTTGTAAGTTGAAGCTTTGGAAAATGGGAAAGTTGTATCATATGGACTATACAATTGTTGATTGGTTGCTTTTTTGGAGGGTAGTTCATGGCATTTGGACAACATGACTGAGTGGTTGGTGAGTGGAAATTTAAGGCATGGAATTAGTACAGGAAAAAAATTTGGCATGATCATTATGATGAATAGTGAAAGTCTTATGTTCTTCTTACTGTTCAAAGATTGGTGGGGAGAATTTTTAGGCTAAATAGTTATTTTGATGGTTGAATACACAAATACGCGACAATTTAATCTAAAAAAATTAATTTAGTTTCTGAACATATAAAGGGTATGTGATGTTATTAAATTTTATTGGACCGCTAAATCATAAAAATTTAATGTTTAAAGACTAATTTAATATTAAGTTTTATTTTTTAGTGACTAAATATTGAATTATAAATTTTAAAGAACAATATTTGTCTATTATATAGTGGACAATTACGTTAAAGAGAATTTTAGTGGAGGTTAACATTTCTTTAACAACCTTTTTAAATCATTAATAAAGTTGTAGTTAAACATTATATGTTTTTAATCACGGTTTTAGTCATTGTTGTATATGATAGTTAAAGACAAAATAGTTATTATTATTATTATTATTATTATTATTATTATTATTATTATTATTATTATATATTATATATATAACATTTTTAAGTATTGATCTTGGTTTTCAACGTACAACCGTGGTTGAAAATGGAATATGAGGATGATTCTTCATACATTGTCAGTGTTCTAATGTTGATTCCGTTTTATATGATTACTTCAAATAAAATTAATCTACATCATATTAAAATTCATTGATAATCATAACTTATAAAATAATAGCTTAAGATAATTTAGAATCAAATTATAATTAACCTTAAGCACACATCAGACATTTATAATTTGAAATTCATTATTATAAAAACATATAATAAATTGAAAATAAATCAGAATTTTTTATTATTGTAAACCAATAAAAAGCTATTGCTAATAATAAAAGTAATGAACTATGGAATTTAAAACTCAAGAAAACATTTAAATGGTAGCATTAAATTGTTCACATGTTGCAATTCTTATTAAAATTATTATTCTCTCCTTCATTCCAAACTTCATTTGACTTTTCGAAACTCCATTTGACTTATTGTTGTCCCAAGTCTTCATATTTAATTTTTGTGTACCTATAGTTAGTGTTGTTAAAAGTTATAGGATATTTTTCAGCATACGTACATTTTTCATTTTATTTATTTTTGTAAAATTTAAACCTGTTTGATTCCATAATTTTTAAGGATAATTCTCTAGACCTGATTTTATTGGTGTCAATATTGTAAAAATACTTCTTGTTCTTAGTTGTGTTAGGTTTTTTGCTTGTGATTTTATCTTCTCGGTTTTCCATGACAGTAAAATGGTTGGTAATGAAAAAATTCTAATTGTTGTTGCGTATTGTTAATAGAAGAAAAATTTTTATATTCAAATTTTTTCTACAAGCACTTTTAGGGACTTAAGAGTATATAAATTGTTCTTACACAAGTTTAAAGGGGACCTTCAGAGCCAACTTGTTACCACCCGGATAGTAATCGTCCGCTTCAAATCTCACTTCTCGTTCCTACTCCGGTCTTTTGTCTGACAATTTCAGGATGGTTCGTCTCGGTTCCAACGATGGGCGGGGTACCTGCGATTGTACTCCGATGCTAAAGTAAGTATTTGGTTATCGGAACTTAGGATAATGGTAATTATAATTCTTTACTTCTTTTACTTACCTTTGTCTTTACTTACTCATCTTTTTATAGGATTTAGTGTTTAACTTATATCTTACGTTATGTCAGCCTTTTGCAGGCTTTTGACAGAGGTTGCGTTATGAGTGACAAGTATCCGTCCTTGATCCCGAGATGGTTAATCTTGAGACGGCAGGTAGCCATCTCTAGGTCGGGTAGTACACTTGCCCCCCAAGCTTGAGTGACTATGAGAACGAAAAGGTTTCGGTCATAGCTTTAACCCTGTCGGCTGTTGGTGGGCGAGAAGGTATTTGATTCTTCTTATCAGGCAAAACCTTGGTGGTCTTTGAAGGCGAGATAAGGGTGTTTTTCCATTCTTGTTTACTGTTATTAGTGATGACGCGTCTTGCTTGGGAGTTGCGCTTAAGCAATTTGACGATGAGAGATGGATCGTGCACTATTCAGATTCCTCGAGAGACGAGTTTTTCCTCTATAAATAAGCACTTTGAGATTGCTGGGTGTTTGTGCTTTTATGAATATCCCCGATATCCGGCAACCGTACTTCGTAGTGGCTAGGTGCAGCGCTTTTATACCTAGAGGTAACGATGTCGTTCTTGTCCGGTTTTTCTGAGTCCAGGGGGAGTGTTTCTTCAAGCGTTAGGGCGGAATCTAGGATCTCTGAGGGTTCTCCTGACTTGTCCGAAGAGGTGTCGGATAGTGGTCATGCCGAATTTTATGAGCAACCCAACATGACCGGCATGCTTCTGTCCGAGTTGACTGAGAGTAACCTCCCTCACTGTTGTGGTTATAGATGGTCGTCCATGGTGAATACATATGCGACAGCTGTACCTATGTTTACTTCGGGGAAGACGAGTACAGAGTTATTTGCTGAGCGTTGCACATCGATAGATAACGTATGTCATGGTCGGGAAGATCACGACCATGATTTCTTTTATATCTATCGCTGCTTGTTCACAGATTCGCATGTCCGTCTTCCCTTTGATGAGTTCACCATGGGCGTTCTTCGTATCTTGAACGTGGCGCCTACGCAGTTGCATCCTAACTCTTGGGCGTCACTTCAAGCGTTCCGCTTCTCGCCGAGATGTTCCGTCTTCATCCCTCCCCCCATGTGTTCCTGTCTTATTATAGTACTCGTCCCTTTAGCCCCGTCAAATGGGTTTCTTTGGTTAGCCAATCTCACAACATTCTGGTTACTCCTTTCTCTTCCTCTTACAAGTATTTCAAAGATTTTTTTTTTCAAAATCGTAATAACTCCTGCTGGAAGGCAACATTTCCTTAATAAGGATGCCTCCAAGTTTCCGTTGTATTGGATCCGGGATCCCATTTTCTATCTATCTTGGCTGAGGTCTGCTATGACCGAGGACGACAAGATGATGTTTGAAATACTGGATCAGCTCCCCCGGAAGCTCAATGTCTGCTCAATTCTTAAGCTTTATCTTTCTTCACACTGCTGGGTGGATTTATACGATATGTTCGTTTTTTATACCATTATGGTCTAGATTTTTAACTCTGCTGAATTTGTTTATTTTATGGCAGATATCATGGCTCAACGAGGACCTGCCTTTCTTGATCGATTAAAGAAAATCAAGGAAGGCCGAGAAGCCATCGAGAAGGTTGTCGGTGAGGGTTCGGCCCCTACTTCCTATCCTGACCAAGTTCCTCCTCCTCTTGATTCTGAAAGAGGAAGCGCAAAGAGAAGAAATAGAAGGCGAAGGAGGACAAGAGAGGTAAAGACAAGAGAGCCTCGTCTTCTCAGCCTTCTCCGAAGAGGCCCCACCTGAGCGCTCCTGATACAAGCAAGGAGCTGGTGGAGGTCGACAGGAGTGTCGTAGAGTCCCTGTTTGCTGCTGACCTTAACTTTGCCAAGGGCACGAGCATGTCCCTTTCCTCTGTCGAAAGGAAAACCCTCAGTGGAAGTTCTACTGTGGATTTGGTTAACACATGCTTGGAGATGCACAGCAGGACACTCGCCATCACCAAAGTCCTCTAAGCCCATGTGCTGAAAGTGGACGTGGCTGAATTGGTCAAGATCAAGGAAGAGTTGTCGGTCTCCATTGCCTCTTTGAAAGAATCTCGTGATGCGAACGCTGCCTTGAGCGAAGCGTTAAGGGTTACTGAGCTAAACTTAAAGAAAGTCGAGCAAGAACGGGATACCCTTAGGGCCTATTCGGAGGGAGTAAAAAAGAACAATGAGAAACTCCTAGTAGATGTCCGAGAGCTCGAGCAATCCCTATCAGAAGCGACGTTGGCTCATGACGAGGCAGTGTTCGAGAAGGCACAGGTGGAGATTGAGCTAACTGAGTTAAAGGACTATGTTCTTGACTTGCATAAGGAATCCTTCGGGCAGGCTGTTCGCCAGGCGGTCTTTTTGTATGACATCCCCGAGAAGAATGACATGGATCCGGACAAGGACGTCTTCAACGACCGCCTGGTACCTATTGGGGAGATTCCGACTGCTGCCGACAATGCTGCGCCTGCTACGGAGAATGATGATGACAACTCGACTGGGGGAGAGGAGAGGGATGGAAGGGAGGATGGTGCTGGGGATGAAGATTAGTCGTTCACTGTCTATGTTTTTTGTTGATTTGTATATGAATTGTTTTGTATAGTTGCCATAGGCAACTCTTTTTTATGGTTAACCCTATGGTTTAGCTGAGATCTGTTTGTAATCATCTTTTTATATGAATGGAAAGACTTACTGGTTGCTTTTATGCTTGTGCTTTTTACTCTTCCTCGTTATTTATGGATTATGATGTCTGAGATATGGTTATAACGTTATGTTGTTGCTCGATGAGTTACTCGGAGCAGTCTACCATGGATTAGACTGCCCGGTCGAGTCTGTCGGAGTTTCACAATGGAGTGAAATGGCCCCGAAGAGGTGTGGGGTGCCTCACAATGGAGTGACGCCTGTGATTGGAGTGGCTATTAGTTAAGTGATGTTCGGGTTGTGTTGAGTTTTATCTTAGATTCTTGCAAAACGAATAGTGTTCGGCATAATACTTCATTCATTCTTGAATTACAAGTTATAGGCCTCGTTAAAACCTTGCCAGCGAAAACCCTCCTTAGGGACAAAACACTGGTCAAGGAAAGAGTGCCTCTATAAACAATTAACTAAAATAAAACTTCAGGTGAGTAGCATTCCACGTTCTTGGGACGACTCGTCCAGAAAGATGCTCTAAGCGGTACGCGCCTTTTCCTACAACGGCTGAGATGCGGAAAGGTCCCTCCCAGTTGGCCGAAAACTTACCGTCATTCTTTCTCACGTCGCTGCGCATTCGCCATACTAAGTCTCTTGGGCGAAAGCTTCTCGGTTTTACTTTGGTGTTGTATCTTCGGGCTGCTATGGCTTTGCTAGCTTGCTCTCGGATTTGGGCCTTTTCTCTTAGTTTGCTGATGGTGTCTAAGCTGATCATCAATTTCTCACTGTTGAGATCCATGCGTTCTAGCTGCCGGCGTATGGTCAGTTCCCCCAATTCTACTGAGATCATTGCATCTGTCCCATACACCATGCTGTATGGGGTCTTCCCTGTGGTTGATTGTGGCGTGCAACTGTAAGCCCATAATACTTGCAGCAATTCCTCCGGCCATCTTCCTTTCGTTGTTCCTAGTCGTTTCTTCAATTCATTCAGGATGACCTTGTTTGCAGCCTCAGCTTGACCGTTGGTCTGGGAGTGCTCCACTAAGCTGGTAACGTGTCGGATCCCCAACTCTTCATAGTACGCAATTAGCGCGCGGTCGATGAACTGTCGCCCATTGTCCGAAACAATCGTGTGAGGTATCCCGAATCTGCTAATAATACTTTTCCACACAAATCCTTTGACTTTTGCAGCTGTCATGGTTGCCAATGGTTTGGCCTCTATCCATTTCGTGAAGTAATCGACTCCTACTAATAGAAACCTGCATTGCCCCTTTCCTGGGGGGAAATGACCGATAATATCCATTCCCCACATAGTGAACGGCTATGCGGGAGTGATGCTGTGCAGAGTCTCTGGTTGGCTGTGGATGAGGTTACCGAACTCCTAACACTTCTCGCATTTTTTAGAGTATTATGCGCAATCGATCTGCATAGTCGGCCAATAATAACCCGCTCTAAGAATTCGGGCGAGTGTACTCCTTGCACCTGTGTGAAGTCCTCATATTCCTAGGTGTAATTCTTTGAGGACGTATTGAGCCTCTTCATTGGTGATGCATTTCAACAACGGTCTGGTGTATCCCCGTCTGTACAACTCCGATCCGACCATGGTGAACCGACTTCTTTTCACCCGCATCATTCGTTCCTCCTTTTCGGCGCACAATCCAGTTAAAAGGAATTTTCGTATTGGCTCAAACCACGCAGCCTCTATTTTCGACGTGCAACAAACGTGCTCCTTTTCGTCAACGCTTGGGACTTCTAGCATCTGTTGCACCAGGGATCTATAGTGGCTTCTCTTCTTGGTGCAGGCTAATTTGGACAGTAAGTCGGCACGGGCATTGTGTTCTCGCCTAATATGTTCCACCTTAGCGGATGAAAAATGTTGTAAGAGTGTTCGGACTTTGTGATAATATTTCGACAACAAAGGATCCTTGACCTAGAACTCTCCGGTTATGTGCCTTACCGTCAATCGTGAATCGCTTTTGCAAATCACATCTTGTGCTCCCATATCACAGGCTAACTCTAGCCCTGCTATGAGGACTTCGTAATCAGCTTGATTATTAGACGTTTTGAACCCGAAGCGTAGGGACTGCTCTATCAGGAGGTCTCCTGGTCCTTCCAACACCACCCCTGCCCCGACACCTTTACTATTCGAGGAACCGTCTACGTATAAGATCCATGTCGGCTAGATGATATCCGGCTTAGATGGTTCTTGCCTCTTCTTTGCTATGAAATCTGCCAAGACTTGCGCCTTGATGGCTCCTCGTGGCTCGTATCATATCGCATACTCAGACAACTCTACCGACCATGTGATCATTCGTCCTGCCAAGTCAGGTTTGGATAGGATTCGGGCTATCGGGTAGTCGGTTCTCACTATCACTTTGTGATTTTGGAAGTATGGACACATCCTTCTTGCTGTGAGTACCAAGGCCAGAGCTACCTTTTCAATCATTTGTTACCTCGTCTTTGCCTCTTGCAGGGTCTTACTGGTGAAGTACACGGGTCGCTACTCCCCCTTTGTCTCTTGGACCAAGGCTGCGCTGACCGAATCCTTTGATACCGATAAGTAAACGATGATGGGCTGGTCAAGGTGAGGCTTCTGTATTACTGGCTGTGACGCTAAAAATGTCTTTAACCGGAGAAAGGCGTCTTCACATTGATCGTCCTATTTGAAACGAGATGTTTTTTTCAATAAACTCAGAATGGGTCTAATCTTTTCGGTCATCTTTGGCATGAATCGTGACAGAGCGACTACTCTTCCTACTAGGCGTTGCACCTCCTTGACAGTCTTCGGGCTCTGCATCTCCATGATTGCTTGACATTTGTCGGGGTTCACCTCGATTCCTATACTAGTTAGCATTAATCCGAGGAACTTTCCGCTCTCTACTCCGAAAACACACTTATCGGGGTTCAACCGCATTCTAACTGCGTTGAGCGCCTGAAAGACTTGGCATAAGTCTTCAATATGTTGATCGCACGAGGAGGACTTGATAATCATATCGTCCACGTATATCTCCACGTTCCGACCTATCAGTCCCTTGAATGTTTTATCCATGAGCCTCTGATAAGTTGCTCTAGCATCTTTTAGTCCGAAGGGCATAACTTCGTACATGTAGTTGGCATCGTCGGTCATGAAGGCAGTTTTGGTTATATCGGACGGGTGCATGCTAATTTGATTATACCCTGAAAAGGCGTCGAGGAAACTCATATACTTGTGCCCGGCCACGCCATCCACTAGGCGGTTGATGGTCGGCAGAGGGTAGAAATCTTTCGGACACGTTTTGTTAAGGTCGGTGTAGTCCGTACACATTCTCCATTTGTCATTCGACTTCTTGACTAACACAACATTTGCCAACCAAGTGGTGTATTGTGCTTCTCGACCAAATTTTGCCTATAGCGACTTTTTGGTTTCTTCTCGGGCGACCGCCCTTTTCTCTTCTGCTAACTTCCTTTTCTTCTGAGCAATAGGTCTAGCATCTTTGAATGTTGACAACTTGTGCATTATGATGGATGGGTCGATGTCCGGTATATCCACGACTGTCCATGCGAAGGCATCGGCATTCGCATGCAGGGTTGCACTGAGCTTCTTGGCGTCTTCTTTGGATAGGGATATTCCCATTCTGGTCGTCTTGTCATTTCTTCCAAGTGGGACATACTGAGTTTCTTCTTTGGGTTCTATTTTGACTTCCTACACCCTGGGGTCCAATTCTGTGACGGCTACTACATGGCTCCTTTTAGAAGCTCTTTCTTCTATCCTCGAGGCTTGGCTTCGAGGCTCGACCCTAAGGCTTGCAACGTAGTATTCCCGGGCTGTCTTCTGGTTCACATGGACCATGATGATGTCGCCTGCTAGGGAGGGAAACTTCATGGCAAGGTGAGGTGTTGACACTATCGCCCCTAATAGGTTCAATGATGGTCTCCCCAGAAGCACGTTATACGACGTGTCAGCGTCTACCAGCAGATATCGTATTTTAATTGTTTTTGATTTGGATTCTCCTTCTTCTCCAAACTTGGTGTATAAATCAATGTAACCCTTGGTATCAACTCGCTCTCCTGAGAACCTTACGATATGGTCCTCGTATGGCTGTATTTCACTGTCCGATAGACATAATTTCTTGAAGGTACTCCATTACAGCACGTAAGCTCCCTTGATCCACCAGAGTCTTCATAACCGAGAAGTTCTCGATTTTGACAGTGATTACCATTGGATCGTCTCGGAACGGGTCGATTCCCTTGAAATCTGTGTTCGTGAATGTGATTGGTGGCATTCTTCGTCGAATAGGCATGGACACTGCGTTTGTTGACTGTACTGCCCTTAAATGTTTCTTTATGGCGGAGGCAGACGATCCTCCGCTAGCAAATCGTCCTGCTATTGTATTGATCACCCCCTTGACGCACGTGCTCGGACCTGGTGGTTGTGACGATGTTGGGCAAGGTGTTCTCGTTCTTTCCTCAGTCTTTCTCTTCAGATCCCCTCGGGACTCTCTTCGCTCAGGGGATCTTTGTCTCCTCACCGTCCTAAACTGGTTACGCACAAACTGCCTTAAGTGACCAGCCTGAATCAATTCTTCGATCCTATCCATTAAAGCCAAACATTCTTTTGTGGTATGCCCGTAATTCTGGTGGAAACGACAATGTTTCGATGTGTCGGCAATCCTGGAGGTTGCAGCCTTTCTTGGAGTGGGCATTAGATCCGCACTGAGAGCCTCCTCGAGCACTTGCCCCCGACTAGTGTTGAGGGGCGTCTAATTTGCGAATCTTGGGAGCCTAGTTTCTCTCGGTTGAACTGGTGGCGGTGGAAAGGAGGGCTTCTCCCTAATTCGGACTTTATCCGGCTTGGAGTGGTAATGAGGGTTTTGTGGTTCTGTCTTCATCTGCCCCCCGAAGTCCCTGAGCTCCTATAGGCGCATAAATTTAGATGCCCTTACTCTCATCTCGTTCATGTCTGTGGCGAGTTTTTTGCAAAGACTATCAGCAAAGGGTCCCGACCGAAGAGCCGTGACTATGTGGTGGAGGGTGACCTCCAAATTAAAGTTTCGAATTTGGAGGGCCACCTGATTGAATCTATCCATGAACGTTTGGAGAGATTCCCCCTTCCCTTGCCGGATGTTTACTAGGGCGATCGAGGTTAGGTGATGAGGTCTGCTTGTGGCGAGTTGCGTAGTGAACAGGTTTACCAGGGTTTTGAAAGAGTTAATGGAGTACGGGGGGAGCTTGGTGAACCAGCTTAAGGCCATCCCTTTGAGACTATTGGGAAATACTCGGCACATATGGCTTCACTGGTAGTGAACAGTCCAATGTCAATGGTATACACATCGATGTGTTCATCGGGGTCCGTGGACCCATCGTATCGGTCAATCGTCAGGCCCCTCCATTTAGCTGGTAGCTCAACGTTTATGATACCGTCCACAAATGGGTGACGCCTTTCGTCAAAGTTTGAGGTTTCCCCCGTTTGATAGGACACTTCATCCTCCTTCTTGGGATTGGGGGTGTTCACCTTTGAGCGACCTGATATCATGATCACCTTAGTTTTGTCGGCCTTTTTGCCCAACAACTTCCTCCTTAGCTATTCATTTTCCCGCTTGAGACTGCTCATGTCCTGCTCATTCTGCTGCCTTAGCGAATGGATGTCGTCCTCGTTTTTCTGTCTTATCGCTCGTGTTTCCTCTTCTCCTTTCTGCTTTATTTCAACCATCTCTCTTTGTAATAACAATAGCAGGGCCATAGGATCCATTCTTGCCATTACTCTGTTGGGTCTTTGCTCGTTAACTTGGCTGCGGGTTGATACCATTCAAGTTTTTTATGTAACTCTTCGGACCCCATGTTGGGCGCCAATTGTTCTTACACAGGTTTAAAGAGGACCTTCAAAGCCAACTTGTTACCATCCGAATAGTAATTGCCCGCTTCAAATCCCACTTCTCGTTCCTACTTCGGTCTTTCGTCTGACAATCTCAAGATGGTTCGTCTCGGTTCCAACGATGGGCGGGGTACCTGCGATTATACTCCGACGCTCAAGTAAGTATTCGGTTATCGGAGCTTAGGGTAATGATAATTATAATTCTTTACTTCTTTTACTTACCTTTGTCTTTACTTACTCACCTTTTTATAGGATTTGATGTTTAACTTATATCCTACGTTATGTCAGTCTTTTGCAGGCTTTTGACAGAGGTTGCGTGCAGTCATAGTGTTAATGGTTACTTCTTCCGATTATGGACGACAAGTATCCATCCTTCATCCCGAGATGGTTAATCTTGAGACGACAGATAGCCATCTCTAGACCGGGTAGTACACAAACCAATATAAAATGTTGTTGCATGATATAATTTATCTAGTTTTAAAAATTTTGATGACATAACTACTAAAAAAGGCTAAGTCAAAGTCAGACTTGAGTGACTCTACTTAATATGGACTTAATTGATGCTATGTGAAATCGATTTTCAAAATTTATTTTATTGAATTAGCATTTATAATTTTAATATCCACTAATGACACAAATCCTATGCTATTTAATAATTAATATTAACTTTTTATTATAAGCATGGACTTTTGACAAACACTAAATATTAATCTTTTATAATCTCTTTTTTTTTTCTCTCTATTCTTTTCCAATGTATAAAAAATGGAATTTTGATCTATCATTTTAATTTTGTTTCACTTTCATAAGTTTAAAGAAATTTCACCTCATTATTTTTAAAGTATGTTTTTGCTAAACCAATTTAGTTCTTTCGTGAACTTATCGTACTGATTTCTAGTACTTTGACAAATTGTGAAAGTTATCAGGTGAGATAACATTAAAACCGTTAGTGTAAAAATATGATGGATGATGCATTTGAAACAAAATTTAAATGAGGGAACAAAATATCATTTTACCCTATTATTGTATATACACACACATAATTCTTCTATTAAGACAATTGTCATCATCAAAAGTAAGGTTGCCAAACTTATGTATAAAATACATTCACTAGTTGGCAAAGATTCCCTCTCCATTCTAGATAAAATGTTACACAATTTAATCAATACCTACAAATTGAAACATTTCAAAGATTAATTGGATAACTTATAGATATTTGCCCCATTTTATGTGTTTCTCAATCATAATTTAGATATAGATAAGGTATAAGAGGGAAACGACAAAGAGCATCTTGGCTTCTTACAATGAATAGGCATGAGAACACATTCACGACCATAAAAGCTCATCAACTACATTCTGTGTGATCTTTACAAACAACTCATTTCCTGAAGTAACTATGAAACAAATCAATGATGCTCTCTTCCTTAAATTGATGCACTGCAAAAAAAAAAAAATAAACAGCATCATCCAAATATAACTCCTGTCTATCAGTCTAGAACAGATAACTCCGAATCAGATTCCACCACTTTGCATAAGAGCACGTGTTTTAGTGCTTCATCACCAATAAGACGACCTTATTTGGAATCTGAAATGCTGCATAAGGACGTCATGATGTATAGGAAAAAGTGAAATGTTAGTGAATTGAGATGACATTCATCAGTACTATAGCTTACAATGACATTTAGTGTATATTTTGGAGTGAAAACTGTAGAAAGTAGAAACTAAGTTGCTCTAATTGAATAGTATTCCCGACAGTGAAAGCAACATTGTGCCAAAAAGCCAGAAGTGAGAACCTTATGCTTCTAAGGATAGACCACATTTGATTGATGAGAAATATGCCGGAATGATGTTCTGACGTATGCTGCCTTAAAACAGTCTAGTCATAATGTACACTTTTTGATGATGTGATTCCTTGCAACCTTTGCCAATGGTTTTCCAGAAAAAGCACAAAATGACAACTTCCTTTGTGCAATGCACTATAATCAAATATTTTAAAAGACAATTTTTTACATTATTATTTTAAATAGACCTGTAACCATTTAAGTGCATGTAGTTACTCATGCCAACAATATAGGTTGTCATGACTACAAGTATAACGTGATTAATACTGAAATAATAAATAAAAAAAAGCATTTGTATGAAATTTTTAATTATCTTCTCTTAAACAGAAGGGCTAAGGAATATTGTGTTGAAAAGTAAGTCAAGTGACGCCACAGGACACATCAAGAAATTAGATTACTTAAAAAGACAGGAAAAGTTACAAACAATGAACTCATTCACCTGTACTAAGTCCAGATTCCCTCATTGATAAGAAACCCTCTCCCTTCAACATCATTTGCCAGATTGATACTGTATGAACATTATATTAAGTCATAGTATGCTTTTGGACGAGTATAACTTCCAAGAAAAGTAAAATGAAACTACTGTGCCAAATACTGAACCACGAAATCACCTTAAATTTGTGCTAGTAAGTTATATGCGTAAACTCTAATAAATCTTATGTTTGGCTATTATTTGTCAGTATACAAGATTTCTTTTCTCATTTAAATTGAATTGAGCCAGTTTGAGATATTAAAAGGGTCAAAAAATGAAACCAAGATGAGCTAAACCAACAGATTTTCTCAGCCAGTACGAAATGCATTGATGTAGATGAATATCAGAAAACACTTACACCACGATATGGAAAGTCCTAAGAAATTTTAGGTAAACAAAACCGTAATCCATATATATATGTATATAGAGACAGAGAGAGATTTACGAAGTGTGGAAGGGTGACATGTCCAAATTGTAATGACAATGAATAAATTCTTATATTGTTAATCTAAAGCTGATTAACAGGTACATTGGTCCCAACCCCAAACACATGAGAACTACCAAATGAGTTAAACATGTGCAGGAAGCAAGCAATTGGGTAGACAAGTTATGGCTAACTGCATGAATGGGAAGAAAGGCAATTTTCAAGATGCAAATTTGCTCTGAGAGTCAGTGACTCTGGTGGCATAGTATCTAGCAATGAAATCAGAAGCTTTTCTGTCAATGCCAGGCTCAGCAACCCAACGTCCTCTGTCTTCATCACTTGCAAACATCCTTCTCCCACTTCCTCCTTCCCAGTACTCATCATAACTATCCCCGCTTGAGAAGCACGCCTTCAACATACTCCCAAAGCAGCAACTACCTGACCTCTTTGCTCCCATTCTCTCTTCTCTTCTCTTCTTCTAATGATCTCTGTCAGTTCTCAACTCTCAACACTCACAAACAAACCACCCCTTCTTCTCTTTTCAAGGCCACCAAATCTCTAACCTGCTGTGCTTATCTTTGTTGTGATTTGTATGTTGCACAGAAGCAGCTCTTAGCATTTATAGAGCCACAAGTTACAGTGTGTTACCTTACCACATTATCTATAGTGTTAAGAAAAATATAAGAAGAAAAGGTATTGATTCTCTTAAATCACTAATAAGAATGGACCTACATCTGAAAAGGAAAAGAAAAGAAGCATAAGCGTTGTCCTCCTCTACTTTTTGTTTGTCACGCAATACTTCTCCCCTACCTCTCTACCTGCATCACACTACCCAACTTTTCTTTGTTACTACTGTGATCACTTTGTTTGCCTAGATGCCTTCTTTTCCTTGTACAAATAATGCCTACAGAGATTATAATAAGCTTATGCTCCTGATTTTGCTCAATCTGTGTGTGTGACTTTTTTTGTCTTCTGCTAAGATGTAAGATATTGATCTGGAAGTTATGCTAAAGCAAAGTAATGTACTTTCAATGGAATTTAATTCAAATATGTTATAACTTTAGGACATCTGTCATTCGACAAAACATACATAGTTTGGTGTTTTAGAATTCAAATTTTGTTCGGACAATATATTTGAAAATGTAAATTTTTATTATTCAAATTATTGAAATTAATTTTCAGTTTTGATGAATAACAATCACATCTCATTGTTCTTTAGTAGAAAAAAAGCTACATCGCTTCTCATTGCTCAAAGTAAAAAGTTAAAATCTCATTTTTTAAGAAAATATCACTTTTACTTGTACTTGTAACTTTAGAAGGAAAAAACACATTTACGAAAAATTACGATCTTTTCTTAATTTAAACATCTCTCACAATTATTTGAAATTTGATCATATATAATAAGCACTTGTGACGTCCCATTATTTAACGATTTAATATATGTGATCTTGATCATATACAAAGCTTGTTCCCATGGATACATCCAAGAATAAGAATTAATATGTAATAGTAGCATCAGGAAAAAAAGAAATTGAGTCTTACTTGTAACAGTAGCATGTTTTCCAAAATTAGAGTCGCTAAACACTGTTAGTAGTATTACTTAAACTACTTTGTATTATGTAAAGATGGAGTGCTTGCTTTGTACCCTTACAGATTTCTCTTTAACAAAGCAACTTTTTTTATTTTTTTTTCTGTATCTGCTTTCTTTGAGCCTTTTCAGCTTTAATTGACATTTTTATGTTATGTTTATGCAAAGGCCTAAGCATATATAGTTCGGAGAAAGTCCCCACACCTTGATTCCAACGGAGTGCCCTCAAGCTGTCTTACCTTTCTGAGAACTTAACTCTTAAGCAGGCGCGTACATAAGGTACAATTCAATTTTGATCAATTTTATATTCTTGTTTTGTCTTTATTGTACACTACTTTAATCATTTACTAAAGCTCTTTCTAGGTTGTAATCACATATTATATCATTAATTTATTGCATCACATTCTTTTGGCCCTTTATTAATTTGAGTTTAATGTGAGAAGAGCCATATAGATACTATAATACAGCTACATAAGCTAATTCGGTTGATTTATGGTATATTATACATTTCCGAACATGTACCTTCCCATTCATAATCTGTCAAAAGGAACTTAAGATTTGCTAATCTTTGCATACTTTTAAAGGCAGTACACACCTACCTTTAAAGATGGAATTATTTCCATTAAATATAGCAAGAATCTCGTTTCAATTATAGAGAGAATAGAGATTTTCTTTACGTACCCAAAAAAACATAACGTTAATTAGTAATGTTATTAGAATAAAAGTGATCACTAAATCGGATAAGGTACTAAGTGCATGAATTAGTGGTTGAACTAGCGCATCATTACTTGAACCTTATGACCTTGTATATACACCTTAAATTTCATCAATTATTTAAAATAAATTATAAGATATATACAAGGAGGAACTTGATAAAAAAAAAAAAAAAAAAAAAAAAAAAAAAAAAAAAAAAAACACTTCTTATAAACTAAATCAACAACACCAAACTACATTACTATTAA
>Ga0099824_1006245_pt1 | contig 16446 bp, 5 predicted proteins | sample SiratrowhiteBW_FD_76837 | JGI IMG/M metagenome (GOLD analysis project Ga0099824, IMG submission 76837) | Root nodule microbial communities of legume samples collected from California, USA - Siratro white BW | ecosystem: Host-associated > Plants > Roots > Nodule | place: USA: California...
AAATAGCCAACCAGATCATCATCAAATAATCAATATATATATATATATATATATATATAATACATCAATCCAAATGCATAGTTTGCCTTATGCAAATCAGGGAAGTCCTACCATTTCTATTCAGCTCATATCTCATCATCTTAACTCATAAAGCACTACAATAGAGCTGGTCAACTGGTTTTCAAATCAGATGGATGCTATCAAAGTAATAAATTTGTTTACATGAACTAGCAACTAAAAGGATAAAAATAAAGAATTTCCATACATGTATGTGCTCTGTTCCTTCAAAATTCAAAAATACATTTACAAAATCTATATTTTACTTCTGCCTTTAATGTATCAGAACTACAAGTGCAATTTAATGTAGTCATTTCATCGACCTACCTAATGGAGAGACTAGGCAGACCAGACCCCCGGTTTTCCCCAGCTTATGATCCCAGACTTATTGAAGCAATATACGATGCATTACAACCAATGCAAAGTAGGAAGCATTAAAAAAATTATATATGCTTCTTATATATTGGAGTAAGATATATCTTGAATATAAACAAATTAAGAATTAGGCAGCATACAGGAGAATCGACAGCATATGCTGATTTTGAATCATCTTCATTTATGAGATTCTTGCCAATCCCAGTGCTAGCAGTAGATTCAGTTATTGGCTCATCAGGAAAATTCTGATGTTGCTGCTGTTCTTCACTCTTAGAATTGCCAACATCTGCATAATACAAAATAGTATATAATGTAATAATCTCATAATAACACCAAGACTAGATTACGTATTCTATCTTCAATAATCATATTCTTATAATCGATGGGCTTGTATATTGAACTACATATTGATTCAGTCATATCAGTACTATTTTATATTTGATCCGCAGTCCAACTTCGCAGATATGTTATTCCCAAGTTACTCACTAAACTAAGAACTCTTAGATATTTCTTTATTGGGGAGCAGGGAGATGACAAAATAGTCTCCTACAATAATATTCATTATGAAGGAAAAAATAGCCATATTTTTTTCAGGAGAATTATCACTGTTAAAAGTGGAATTTAAGTCTAATTCAACATCAAGTTTATAAGATGGGGTTTGCACCTATTTATATACTATAACTAGACATTATGTCTAATTGATGTGAGATCTCCAAAAATCACCTTTTTCACCTTACCAGGCATTAGTTTTTTAAATATACCCTTTATTACATAATGGGAAATTCAGAAATCAAGAAGTTGTTAGTTCAGTATTCATTGGAAAATAACCATTACTGAATAACATGGGTTGGGAACTATGGGAAGCCGCATATAGAATCATACCATTCCAATCACTCATGGAGCCCAGAAAGGAAGAAGAAAGTGTTCCAATTTAAAATGAGAAAAATTATTCAGCAAAACACAATAACATAAGGCTATTAACTAATAACAACACATGCCTGAATCTTTAGAAGCACCTGGCATCAGTGACTGTTGACTAGAGGGGGAATGGACAGAATTGGGTGGCTGCTGTAGTGCTGCAGAAGAAATACCACTGAGACTTGTGGACTGAACCCCAAGTCCAATACCAGATTGAGAAGAGACAGACGAGCCATGAGAGTTAAACTGCATACATTGCACTATGTCATAAAATATATTTTTCTGATGTAGAAGAAATTATGTCATACAAGAAGTTATAACTTAAATATTATCATTTAACAGAAAAATAAGATATTAATCAGAAAAAGTTAATTCATAAAGAAGAGTACATATGGAAGGAAAATTGAAAAAAAAAAAAACAAAAGCTTCAAGAAATACACCATTAACAACATTTTAAAATGTGAACTAACAGTATGACATATTTACTTACAGATACTTATACCACATATTAAGAAAACAGAAAAGAAAACTTTGTATTGAATATCTGAGTTTTTACAAGTGATCAGCTTCTGTTTACACCAAATACTTATAGACTACAGAAGCTCGTTTAACTGATGAAATCAGCTATAACAGCTGTCTAACAAGCCTCCAGTGACAGCTGTAATCTGTCAGTGACAACTGACAAACGGAAAACGACAGCTCTGACAATCTAACCAATCAGACTACAACTGATCAAACATGTGTAATTCACTCAGACCACACAATCCTCCTCACAGACAAATATGCGATTAATTACTATTTGCAGCCCAATCACGCACCAGTCTGGAAATTTTCAATTCTACATGATACTACAAGATGAAATGTCAGGTGATTTTGGATGATCCATGAATTCATATTCTACCGAGTACAAAACATTCATTCCTTTAATTTCTATTGTTGCCAAAGCAAGCACAGAAGTCCTTAACTTTTTCTGTGAATAGGATTCATATTTCAGTAATACACTCATAATCAGACAAACTATCAGGCACTAAATTATGACTAACAAAAAGAAACATGAATTTTCTTCCCTTTCCCCCTACAACTTTCTCCATCACTTTGTACTGAAAAAGAATTAAAAATAGAAGTTCAAATTTAGCTTGGAATAATATCAAGAGGACCAAAGCTTCTGCAGTAAAGTAGCTTAGAAGAGTACGCATGTTTAGGCTGGACAGCTCAATTTTTTTTGGACCATAATGAATCTTCTAAGAAAAGTAAAAGAACCGTCAAGCAAAGAAAAGACAAATTTGATATACAAGAAGTACCTGTTGCAAAAGGGGGTTTTGCTGCTGGGCAGAAAACTGCTTATGGTTTCCCCCAACAAGAGAAGGCATATTAAGAAGGGTACTGTGACCTTGTTGCACTTGCTGATACTTCTGCAAAAACTTTTCCCTTTGATCAGGAGCTATTTCAGTTCTTCCACGAAGCTGGCCCTGAAGAAGTATAGATTAAACAAGTCTCTTCAGTGATAATAATTTTACATGCACAATAAGAAGACCAGGATGATACTTCCGTTCAACCTAGCAATAACAACAGTGAGTGAAGCATTTGTAGTGGTCTGACTATTACTTGAATCCATCCATGTAGTTATCTAACTGTGCACCCATGTAATAATTTTTCATGTAAATGGATTCACGCACATAAGTATAGCAAAAACATATATATTACATTAGTGGAAGATTGTCAGAGGTATTAAATCAAGCATTTGAGGTCTTAAAATGAAATGCAATTATCACAAGAGATCAGGAATGGCATTTTGATCCAGACAATACGATATAAAATAGCTCTGATGATCACCAATCTCAGGCATGATAAATCAAACGACCAGTGTACATATAAATGTTAGCAACATTGTATGGTTCAATAGTTCTAGAGTAGTAAATACTCTCTAGTTTTCAATAGATGTAAGAAGTATGGTCGATATGAATGTGGCCACTAACAATGTATCTTAGGTTACTCTATGATATGACATGCCCTAATCCACCAATATATAAATAAAATAAAATTATGATGATTGGGTATCACAATTTCATAAAAAAATTGGATTCTAGATATCAACACAAGTGTTAGATTTTAGCTTTGATTTGAATCCAAAAGCTGATATCCTTGCATACTATTTCCGGGAACAAACTAAACAACAACCATTAGTATAACAATCTAATTGCAAGTAATATTTTAATATACATAAATGATCTCCATACTTTGAAACCACATACACAAACTCCACCCTTTGAAACCATATAAACAAACTCCATACTCGCAACCAGTGCAGATGTCTTCAAATAAATTACAATTAAAATAGCAACAGAAAATGCAATTTTTTGGAGGGTCTAACTAACCAATAATAGTTCACACTTCAGATTCCACAAAAACTAACATAGTGGAAAACTAAATAGCAAAGCAAGAGAAAATTAAGGACAGAAAATTTACAGCATCATTCTGATTCTGAAAGGGACTTCCAGGTCTCCATTGCATGCCAGGAACCACAGAAGGGGAGAAAACTCTTCCGGATACAGCTGCAGCGTCATTAACAGTACCAGAGTCAACTGAAACAGTTCCATCATTAGCCTTTGCAGCCTGAGGCAAGATCAATCTATTACTTAGCGGGGATACAAGAGGCTGCACCATTGCACTACTTCCAAGTCTGTCATCAGCTGCCAACATGTTCCTTTTAGCTATTTCAGAGGCTGAAGAGACTGATCCAAGGGCCCCATTGCTAGGAACCATGTTTGCAGAACCAAGAGGGACGCTGGCTGTTGCTTGATTTGATAGGGAGTTTCTTCCCCTCAAAAGGGTTGCATCAGAAAGCGATGGAGATGGTCTCCGGCTAGGGAAGCTATTAATGTCTTCCTCCTTTGTAGAGGTAGACTGATTTACAGAAGATGAATTCGTAACATTACTACTCTCCAAGACATTCCGCACAGAATTTGAACTAGGTATGGCTGCAACAGCAGGTGGACTAGAAAGGGTATGACTAGAAACAGTCACAGAAATTGGAGAAGTGTGGTTGCCAGTAGGAGTTGAAGTAGCAGAACTAATTCCACCACTTTTAGGAGGTGGAGTTTTGGCAACATTGTCAGAATTGCTATCCTGGGATGCTGTGTCGTCAGCTTGCTCCTGGACAGAAGTATCTTGATGATTAGAAATAATAGTTTCCTGGATTGGCAATTAACAATAATGTTTATCCATTTAAAGGACATCTTACGAGAATAGAGCATTTATACCCACCCGTAACTAGTCAAGTAAAATAGTGATTAGCCACATGGACTTGCTGAAACTCCAGTCATAATCCCATTGCTTACAATTAATATTTGCAATGAAGTATTACTAGATGCTTCATCAGAAATTGCTTAATTTTGGCTGTTAAGTTTTAAATGTAAGATTTATATCTTAAAATTTAGTTAAAAAAACTTTTTGGATGCTTTCTTCATGTTGTAAGTATAAATCCTTTACATTGTGACCTGTAAGTTAATTATTATTATTTTGCAACACCATTTTGCAATACAGTACTGCTTCCAATATGCTTTAGAATTTAATCTTTTTTACCAACTACTTGTAGCAAAAAAATTGATTACTCTTATCACTATTTATCATCACTGCAGACCATCAAATAACAATTGGAGGAGGGGTGTAAAAACAACTTCATTTACACAATGAAATATCTAACAGTAGCATCCAAGCAGAGTAAATAAACTAAATAAAAGCAAGAGCTCCACAGAATATTCTGAAACAACATTTGAATTTTCAATAGACTCCTAAGAAATATTTTCATATTGTAGAAACAAAAATATACATACAGATGTTTGTGATGCAGATGCTGACGCAGACTGTGATGTTGATACTGCTGAAGAATTTTTCACGCCGAGACTAGGTGCCACCTGAAAATATATATATAAATTAGGATTCCACAAAGAATAATTCTAATTATTCTAATATGTTAGCATGAAGGAAATGTAAGCATAAAAATGAATTTCGAAGATGGGAAGCCTAGAACCAATATGCACAACATAAATAACAACAATAAAAATAAAATAGAAGAATGGCCATTACTGCCCAGGATCCTAATACTGTTGGGTTTGGGGAAGGAATGATGCGTGGACTTATTTCCATGTGTAGAACCCACAACATTCATTAAGTTATTTTCAAAGATAATGTAGTATCATCAGAAAATAATCAATCTAATCTATATAATTCAGGGGGGAAATGCTTACACGCCAAAATTAATTGATATATGCCAATCACATAAAACAAATCTCCAACATACGCATCCAATTGTATTTGAGAGTATGTTTGCAACCAAGGCAAGAATGATTAAACAGACACCTTTACCTTAGAAAGACCGGTGGGAATTGTAACAAGATCTTCTAGTGTCTCCACTTTGTCTAAAGGTAATGAACTGTACAGTTCATCAACATCAGTAAAATCATCAAAATCCTCCTGCAGAAGAAAATGAAAATTAGAAAAATAAAAACACACAAAACTAGAAAAAATACATTTTGTGCAGAATCAAGCATTAGGGAATGTTTGGATGGAGACAAAGGTACGGAATGTTTTATTTGAATAAATATTAAAATTGTTTATACACAATTTATATAATAAATGAATAAGAAATTATGGGATGGTTATGTAACATCCTCTTATTTTGTTAATGTAATCTCATTCTTATTTTTGAAACAAGCGGAATGTTTACTTAAAAGAAAAAATTATCCCTCCTCCTCCAAACACACCCTTACACTTGTTTGAAACCAAAGATTTTGAAAGGCTAAATATGGGTGAGAGAGAAACACACTTCCCTAGAAATTGTCCCTCATTCCGAACTGCAGTGATGGAGAGGGCAGCATGCCTCTAATTTGGTCTCTCCATTTTGAGAAAAAAAATGGCAGAGAAGGGATCATATTTTGTTCTAATACCCAAAAATATGTTTACTGGTTTTGTTCTAATAGAATTATGTTTTAAAGAGGTCATTAAACATAATTCTATTTTCTTTCTTCTTTCATTTTATCCAATCACAAAGGTGAAGAGAGAACTAAACTTTTCCTTCCCTTCATTTTCTTCCCATATTTCCTAATCCAAAAGCCTAAAAGCCTGCTCATTTTCTCTTCTCATCTACTTCTTCCTTCCCCATTGCTTCTCAAAACCAAACAAAAGGGCTTCCCAAGAAAGACAATATTGGAACAGAAAATTTTAGGAAATAAGAACTTCATTCAGGTTTGTTTTTCGAAGTATCATAGATACTTGGCATAACTAGGTTGGACGCATAGTATCCAATACACGTATCACATTCTTGCATTATATTAAAAAAAATACTCGAGCTCGAAAGGTAAGCATATTGTAGTTGGTGATGATCGGAAGGAACAAGTCTTGAGACAAATTCCAGCCAAGGAATCGAGATAAAACTCTAGAGAGGCTAAAGTATTTTCAGGGAATTGAAGTGTCTCACTCTAAGAAGGTATTTTTCATATCTCAACAAAAAATGTGTCACAAATTTGCTCCAAGGGATAGGTAAGACAACTCATAAACCTATATAACTAAGTCCATACAATCAAACCTCAATTTTGTAATGCTGATGATAGTGTAGTGGTGGCTAAGGAGATATTATAGCATCTTGTTATTAATCTATATATCTCACAAGGTCAGATAGTGTATTAATTGAAAGTTTGGTTAGTCAATTTATTCACTGCTTGACATATTCACTTACAAGCCTGTCATAGAGTTCTAAGGTGCCTTAAAAGAACCATAGGAAGAGGAAAGGAATTTATATATAAAAGGAAAGGGAGTGCAATTCTTAAAGCTTACAATGAGGCTGACTATGCGGGGATAGTGATTAAAAGGAGGTCCACTATTGGACATTGCACAATTTTTGGAGGGGATTTAGTAACTTGGAGGTGTAAAAAATAGAAGGCTTCTACCCAAGTACCCTAGATGATTGGTATATCCTAGGTTCAATGCACAAAAAGTAGTAGTATCTTAATTGCTCTCTTCTAAATCGATTTAGCATTAACTATCTATAATAATCTTGAATATAAAATAGCAATTCTGACGGGTGGAAAATATACATATACACAGGTCTGGTAGAAAGATCAACATTCACTCAGGTGTTAAATTTTTAAAGCAGAACAATATGTAAGAGACAAACCTGATTACGCTCAACATAGTCATCCAAGAAATCTTTAACATCATTAACCTGCTCAGGACTTAATTCATCGTTATCTAGTAGCCTCAAAATGAATTCACATTTTTTTATATGAGCCTTGTGCCGAGTAATTGATGTCTCTAGATGTGTCTGGGAAACAAAAGAAACATGTCAATGGCCAGGGGAAAGGCAAACCTTCATTTCAACAAAATATACATCCAATACTTCATACCAATCTGGGTGGCCTGCTCTTTCCTTTCTTAACAGAAAGCCCTTCAAGCTCTGCTTCAAAGTTATCAATCTGCGATTCTAACTCGCCAACCTACTCAATATTAAAACAACAAGAAAATTTGCAAATGATGAGACAAACACGTATGTAAGTGAAATCAATATGAACATATCTTAATAATATATTATCAAAGAGATATTCTGATTACCAGTACGAGGAAGGCAGACACTAGACTAGTATAAACAGAATTCTAAAAGAAGAAAATCCAAAGAATCAACAATAACTTAGATATTGCCAATAGTGAAAAGGTCTCAACAGTCAACCACCGTTAAACATATTACCATTTGCCAATAAACAAACACTAGACAGAAAGCAAATGAAACTAACCATTTTCCTGAGTAAGCACCTTGGACATGAGCTATAAACACATGTATTAGCCATATTGAACACAAAAAAATTTAAAAGTTCTTCAAAGGAATTGATTTCATACCACATTGTTTAACCAATCCCTTGTCTCTGATTTAGCCTTCTCTCTCGGATCCTATTAGAAGACAATGAGATAACAAATTACTCAGCTAAAATTGACATAAGCACAATAATAAAACACCAAGGAAAAACCCAAGAAAGAGTCAAAATTATAACAAATAAAAAGGTAATATTTCCTAGGACAAAGACTCACAGTCTTAGGCTGCTGACCCAAACCTTCTTTCGAAAATGCTTTGGTCTTTGTTTCCTTCTCACATATCTTAAATCTTTCCATTTCACGTTCAATTAGCTTGCGTGCATCAACCAAAGCTTGCTCATACGAGGCACTAACCTATCTCAAGATGTCACAAGAGAAAGCATTGTCAAACTCAAAGCCGTGTAGCTAAATTTCAACATTCAATATTTAAAATGTTATACGCCCCGTGTCCTCATCAAACATGTCAAACCAAGGAGCACTACCATCTAACCAGGCACATTCAACATTTAATATTTAAAATGTCAACACAATCCACACAGCACATATTCAAACTAAAATGATGTAGCGTGATATCTGAATCCTTGCCATAGATTGTAACTTCCTGGAAACACATTTATTAACAAGTGTATATTTGGTTTAACTTATTTCAAGAAAACAATAATTTATCCCAAGAGAGCTTTTGAAAAATGAGCTTTTAATAATTAGCTGTTCCAAACATGCTACAATCCAAGGCTAACCGCAAAATTTACACAATATTTACCAACCAGAATTCCATGTATGAAAATGTGTGTTTGAATTAGTGAATTCGAAAAATAGCTTATAATCTCAATCTTAATCAGAGAGTTTCTTCTCGGATTTTCCCTAAAAGTAAATCAAAAGCATACATACATTAATATTATCGTCTCGTGTACCTAAATATATCTACCAAATAAGTCAAATATCCACCCACAATTCACCGCTGGATAAATTAATTAATTTAAAAAATACCTTCTTATCCTTGATTTCACTGGACTGAATCCACGTTTTGATTTGGTCTCTATACCTCTGGAGCTTCTTAATCTCCTTCTTGAGGTCTGCTTCAAATTTCTCCTTCTGGTTAGCATTGTCCGTGTCGTAAACCTATTCCCAAACGAAACCCGTCATTTTGTTCAGAAAGAGTGTAATTGGAAAAAGGAATAGCAAAAAATGTGAGCGAAGCAAATGAAGCACCTTGTTCCAGATGCTATCGAAGACTTCAACACCTTCCTGGACCTTCTTGAGGACACGATCTATCTCTCCCTGGAGCTTTCGACTCGCACCCATTGATCACGCTTCTCACTTCACCCAATGCCAGAGTGGTGGTCCAATTGCTCTTCGATTCGGGTTTTAGGGTTTGTTTCTGCACTCGCTTGCTCGCTTGCTACCTCAGAGGATGCGGAGATTCTACAACGTGGTGGCGTGGTTCCATGGAGAAGTTGCTAGTAGACTGGGTGGCGTTGGAGGAGAAAATGAAGTCATTGGAGGCCAAGGTGCTCCTAAGGTACATGACGGCGAGGTGCCATGAGGGTACGGTGGTGCAGCAGCAGTTCACTCTTAGGACCCCCAAGTCACGCTTGCAAATTAAAACCCTTTTCTAAACCGGATGGGATCAAGTCCAGCTTATAAATTACAAAACGGACTCTATCCCCGTTTCGCATCCAGTTTATAATTTTTAATGTCTTTTTTTGTCATTTTCATAAGGACACTTTTGAGATTTAAAATTTTATGGAGGTGCAAGATGAGATTTGGGAGGTGGAGGAAGAATTCGTCCAAAATGGATCATGGAATATGGGCCTACAAATAGCCACTTGTTTTTAATCATATGAAGACGAATTCTTCCTCCACCCTCATATCCACTTCTTACACCTCCATACTAAATTTTAATTCCAAAATTGACCTCGTAGAAATGGCGAAAATGTTCTTGCTCTATTAAAAAACATCATTCTTCTTCTCCACCCATCCATGTCGAACCAGTGAAACAGTGAATCAACCTCTGCGTTTTCTCTCAAATACAGCTTCTATAGTGTCGTTTTTGAAGGTTTTGAGGGTGATTGAATGGTAGGGAAAGGTTTTCGACCATTGTTACAGTTTTTATCGACGATAAAGAATGAAGGGGAGGTAAGATTTTCGATTTTGATGGATTTTTGTAGATTCTGGTAGGACACCCGGACAAAGCCATCCAGTTGTCATTTTTTTTTTAAATTTGAGAATCGGACAGCCAGATGTCCGGTTCATAAAATATTAACCGGATGCACTTTTTTGGGGTGTCATCCAGTGTGTAAGTTATAAATCGGACGCCTTCCCCGTCCGGTTGTCGAAGGAAATAAATTTGTAAATCGGAGAGGTCCACCCACTGCCTATCCGGTTTATAAATTTATTTCCTTTGACAACCGAACAGGGTGGCGTCCCGTTCATATTTTGATTTTTTGTTTTTTTTTTAGTTGTTGAAATGTTATGTTACAGATATGAATAGTCTTTGTATATATTCAGATAAAGTAAACAAGGTGTCTGATATAAATGATGAACATGAAAGTGGTTCGTTGGTTTGAGAAGAAGATTGTATTTTTGATTTTACAACTGATAAGGTTTGATGATTTGTTTTTGTTTATGTTTATGAAATGTAAATTAATTTATTACGAATGTGATATATTTTGTAGGTGTTTGGTACCCGAGATGAATTACTTGAATGAGTTCGCAAGGTTTGCATTTAGACGTACAAAACAACATAATAAGAGACTCTTTCTGAAATGCAACAAAGGAGACTTTTCTTTGGCTCTTCATTTGTCTTAATTAAATTAAATTAGTTTTATTTTAATTGAATTTGAAATGAAACTCAATCACAAAGAGTGAGCAAAACAACATAATAAGAGATTCTTTGTAAAATGCAGCAAAAAAGACTCTTCTTTGGCTCTTCATTTGCCTTAATTAAATTAATTTAGTTTTATTTTAACTGAGTTTGAAATAAAACCCAGGAAGAGTAAGCAAAATAACATAATAAGAGACTCTTCGTGAAATATAGTAGAGGAGACTCTTCTTTGGCTCTTCATTTGCCTTAATTAAATTAATTTAGTTTTATTTTAATTAAATTTTAAATGAAACTCAATCAGGAAGAGTGAACGTGCAAAACAAGAGACTCTTGCTGAAATGCGTCAGAGGAGGAAACTCTTCTTTGGCTCTTCATTTGCCTTAATTAAATTAATTTAGTTTTATTTTAATTAAATTTGAAATGAAACCTAATTAGGAAGAGTGAACGTGCAAAACAAGAGATTCTTCCTGAAATACAGCAGAGGAGACTCTTCATTTAAAATGGGGTTGGAAATTGGAATGAGGAGTAAACATACATAGAGGCACCAAAAGAAGAGACTCTTCATTTCTTTTTTTACTTTTCAGTATATTAATGTTAATTGGGTGGTGGTAGGTGACATCACATATAACAAAGTCATAATTTAATTACATTAAGTTTTAAAAAAATTAGATACAAAAGAAGGTGAACAGTTTAATAGTGGAAAAAATCGCGATCACACGTTTTTGCGATTTTGTTTGACAATTCGTACGATCTTGATATAAAACGATCCTGCGTGAAATTTGAATCGCATAGAGCATGTAAAATCGTAAAATCTTTACAAGAAAACTCTCAATTTTAACTACCATTGTTGTGGGCCTTGTCCGGCTTTGAGGCTAGGAACCAGCTCCTCTGGTCCTTTGTCACAATGCACAAAGTTACTATTAGTTTAAAAAAAATTGAAAAAATATGAACTGGATGAGTATGTCATCCAGTTGTCATTTGCAGAAAAATGACAATCGGATGGCACCCTCATCCGGTTGACATTTGGGAAAAAATGTAAAATGGATGAGCATGTCATTCGGTTGTCAATTGTAAACCGGATGACACCTCATCTGGATAACGTTTTGAAAAATTATATAAACCAAATGGGATGTCATCCGGTTTATATTTTATTTGGAAATGTAAATCGGAAGGCACCTCATCCGATTTATATAATTTTCAAAGCGTTAACCGAATGAGGTGTCATTCGGTTTACATCTCGAAATAGAATGTAAAATGGATAACACTCCATTTGGTTTATATAATTTTTCACAGTGAAGGGGGTGGAGGATACTATTGGGTTTTGTAATATTACACTAAGGATATAATAGACTTTTCAAGTCTAGTATGGAGGTGCAAGACGAGATCATGAAGGTGCAAGAAGAATTTGTTTATAAAGGATGTAGGAACAGCTGGCTCCACAAGGAGGGGTTGAATGGAGCCTGAACTCAATTCGCTATAAATAGAAACCACCAACCAAGGCAAAATATATAAGCACAGATAAAACAATTTTATATTGGTTCACCCTGATCTCTTGGGCTACGTCCAGTTCTCCCTTAAACAAACTATTCAAAAGATTACACTATTTAGCAAATAGTTACAACAAGTATACAAACCTCTCCAGGTTACAACGAGTACACAAACCTCTCCAAGTTATCACGAGTACACAAACCTCTCCAGGTTATACCAGTCCCAATCTCTCCCTGAGATCAAGACCACTCAAGATTGAAATAAACACTCTCAAAAGAGAGAACAATGAAAGCTCACAAGGGTTTACTTCACAATGGTGAAGAATTACACAATGGTTTCACATAACCCAAAACTCTATATGCTCTCAATTACAATTTGACAATAATCACTCAGTATATTTTCTTCAATGTATTATATGATGTATTTCTCTTTTTGATTCTTCTTGTGTGTCCTTCAACTTGAACTTGCTCCTCTATATGTAGCTTTCTAGAAACTAGCTGTTGGGATGCTTGAACAGAACAATCTTGACTTTCTAATGTATGGAGCTCAAACTGAAAATGTTTCTTTAATTTTCATACTGCATTAAACTTGATTAAGTCTGTATCAGAAATAATTTAAAATAACATAGAGAAATTATATCTGTGATACTCATCAATAATTTGAATAATTTTTATTATGAACAGATTTGAACGTTAATGCACATCATGATATAAAATCAATTAATCACATTTAAATACTACATAATAATTTGAATATTTCCATTATTAACAAATTTCAATGTTAAAGCACATCATGACATAAAGTAAAAGTAAGGAAACTTATCTCTTCGTGGACAATGTGTATGTTCCTTTTTAATAAAGAAGTAACTGAACAAAGTATATAAATCATCAAATATAAATGTATACTTGAGTTTTGTTATCATCAAAACTTTATCAGGTGATTTGATAATCTAAAGGGACTTTGGACCGTCTAATGTTTAACAATCTCCTCTTTTTTTATGATGACAAAACTATAAGCCTTAAGAACAAATAATTTCAATAACATCACGAGATTAAACAACAGAAGAATTTATTTGATGAAAAACATGTAAAATGCACAACTTCATAAAAACAAATCCACTAGTATTCAAAGTATTTGAAAAAAACAGATTTAATATTATTGTTGCAGGGAGGTGCTTATAAAATATTCTAAGTGCTCATGTGTTTGGGATAGAAAATTTTGGACAATAGAGATGACTTCAAACTATAGCTCAGTAACCTTGATCTTTAACACATAAATCTTATGGTTCCTGTACACACTTATCAATTTGATATGTTAAATAAGTAACAGGTGAGGGAACAATATTTTTTCTTATTTTGGGGAGCTCATTTGATGTGAATTTCGGGCTTGAATAACAAAACAACTTCGGTGAGAAAGGCAAACCAATTGAAAATTTCTAGGTGTGTAAATTTGGTAAAGGAAAATTGCAGCTCAGACTCTTAAAATTAGAAAATGCATAACATGAATTAATTAAGAAAAGACAATAAATTTTCACCAGACTTTGAAACATACACACACACACACACACACATATATATATATATATATATATATATAAACTATAATTTTATAAATGCATCAAGAAAATATGATTTAAAAGAATTATGCAATAAAAGTAACAAATATAGATGCAAATAAAAATATTTGATGCAATGAGTTTAAGCCAATTGATATTTTTCATCATTCAATTAAGATCATATCCCAAAGTTCTCTTAAATATTTAAAACGTTCTTCAACAAGGATTTTATAAAAATATTTGCTAATTGTTCATCAATTGAGACAAATTGCAAATCAATGGTACCTTTTTGAACATGATCTCTTATAAAATGATGTTTAATTTCAATATGCTAAAAACACACACTTTTTTATTTTACAAATAAAACAAATTTGAAGAAATCAATTGAGTGTAAATCAAATTTAAAACAATTGTAAAAATATGACACCTTTCCTAGACAGTCACATATCATCAAATATATGTAAACTTAATTAGATCGTCTAATGTGTAAAAGATTTAGAGTAACAAATGCAAGCAAAAAGAAATACTTATTTTGTAGACGGGACAAATCGTCTAATCTCATATGAACCTTTGTTAGTAAAATGTGAACGTCTCATCCTTATTTGACCCATTCCAACAAATTTTGTTTATCTTTCTCTCTTGTCTCTTTATCTTTTGACTCTCAATTCTGGGAATGTAGACTTTCTTACGTTTTTGAATAATGAGCATCCATTTTCCCAATTCCAATATTTGAGTCTTCTTGTTTGGATGTAATATATCTGCAAGAGGAATAATTTTCTCTTTTGGTACCCACACAGTTTTGGGTCCGTTTTCCTCCAAGATGTATTCTTGAAGGTTCCTACGGAAATAGGATGTACAATGGAAAAACTAGATGATGCATTATTTTAATCACAACCTATTCCTTTCTTATCATGAAACTTTCTAGAACTTTTTATCAACATGTTTAAAGATTTTTCATTTGTATTTGAATGAGATAAAGCTTTTCTAAGAACGATATTTTTAGTAATAATATCATCAATGTTTGTCTCATTTGATTCAATAGGCCTTTTTTCTAATTTTTCTCTAATTAACACAAGTTCTTTTTCCAAGTTTTTGAGATTTGCATTCTGAACTGCAAGGTCCCTTTTAAGGTTCCTATTTTCATTACACAATCTTTCTTTTTCTTGGAGAAGCTCTATGTTTTTGAGAGAAATATCATTTAGACTAACTTTCTCTTGTTGAATTAATTCAATTTCTTTGCAAGCATTTTTATAATTTCTTTTCATGGTTTTATATGCAGATGCAATCATACCATTATTAGATATTGTTTCTTGATATGTTTCCCGAAGATAATGAATGTCAAATAAATCTACCTCTTCATCAGACTCTTCTGATGTGGAATTGTAGACAGTGCCTGCCATGAAACATATGTTTGCCTCCTCATCAAAATCAGAACTGGATGAGTCCAAATCCTCCCAGGTTGACATAAGACTCTTCTTTTCTCTGAAGAACTTCTTCTTTTTCTCCTCTTTTTCTTTAACCTCTTTTAAATCTTCATATGTGAGAGCAAGTGTATCCCACATCTCTTTAGCGCTAACCATGACATGCACCTTTGACATTTCTTCCTCGGATAAAGCACACATTATAATATGTCTAGCTTTAGCATTATTTTGACAGACACGCTTTTCCTCCACAGTCATAGATTCAAAAGGAAGCAATTCTCCTGATTTATCAATCAATGTAGGTATGTCATTTTTAATAATATTAATTAACTCCATACCGTTATATTGGATGAAGTCAATCATCCTCATCTTCCAAAGCTCATAATTTTGGCCCTTGAACAAGGGTGGTCGACCCACGTGTAGTCCGTCTCCGTCCATTGAGTTCCTGTAGGATCGTGCCTCAAGTCTTGTGAAGAACTAACCCCTGAGGTTAGCTCTAATACCAACTGTAGGAACAGCTGGCTCCAAAAGCGGGGGGCGGGGGGGTTGAATGGAGCCTGAACTCAATTCGCTATAAATAGAAATCACCAACCAAGGCAAAATATATAAGCACAGATAAAGCAATTTTATACTGGTTCACCCTAATCTCTTGGGCTACGTCCAGTTCTCCCTTAAACAAACTGTTCAAGAGGTTTCACTATTTAGCAAATAGTTACAACGAGTACACAAACCTCTTTAGGTTACAACGAGTACACAAACCTCTCCAGGTTATCACGAGTACACAAACCTCTCCAGGTTATACCAGTCCCAATCTCCCCCTGAGGTCAAGACCACTCAAGATTGAAATAAACACTCTCAAAAGAGAGAACAATGAAAGCTCACAAGGGTTTACTTCACAATGGTGAAGAATTACACAATGGTTTCACACAACCCAAAACTCTATATGC
>Ga0099824_1006246_pt1 | contig 16444 bp, 5 predicted proteins | sample SiratrowhiteBW_FD_76837 | JGI IMG/M metagenome (GOLD analysis project Ga0099824, IMG submission 76837) | Root nodule microbial communities of legume samples collected from California, USA - Siratro white BW | ecosystem: Host-associated > Plants > Roots > Nodule | place: USA: California...
TAAAAAAAAAAAAAAAAAAAAAAAAAAAAAAAAACTAGTATCCTCTCCCAACTAATCCTAAATAACTTGAGTTGCGTTTCCAAAACCACAAACGAAATTACTATTTCTTAATAGAAACATTAATTGACTGTTCAGAAGCAGTAATTGATTATTGATGTTTGAGATTAAGTTTCCTTTCCAATCCTCTCCAATCAATCAGGGAGCTAAAGCAAAATCAATGGCCGAACCACTAATTCTAATCCTCCAGTAATCTAGCTGGTGTGAGGGCCTAGACTTAGACTTCTCAAACCTTCTGCAATATATTTCCTAAAATCTACAGCCATTTAGACTAACACCACTCTCATACTTCTGTGTTCTTCCTACTGCCTATTCCATATGCCTTTTACCTCGAACAAAAATGTATGCTTGCGTGCCAAATTACAAATACTTCAGATCACAGGCATGTATAGGTGACAAGAACAACTTACTCTGCTTTCTCTATACACTTTAATACCCTCATGTTGTGTACTGTTGTTCAAGTATTGAAATGTTCAAATAAAAAATCCCCTCTATATAAGAAAACCTGACGACTCTAAATTTTCATCTTGACTCCAACTTTCTCCACAAATGAACTGCTCTCCTGATGAGGGGATCAGCTGAAAACCCTTCTGCGTAAGCACTGATAGCTGTTAATAGGCTGTTGAATCTACTACCATCGTCCTGTACACGATTTGTTTTCAGTGAGTTAAAAAACATATAAAAAATTAAACTACTAATAAAATATTTTATTTAATAATTAAAATATCATTTGATCACAAGGTTTCCCCCCGGGCGGAAAAAAATCAAATAACTATCATAAGCTTTTTTGCTGCTACTTATCACAATCTCCATAGCATTAATGGCAACGCCCAACCAGTTTATGTTTATAGCACAAAAACTTGATACTGATAAATAAGCTGTAAATAAAATCTATAATTGGACTAAAAAAAACAAGCTAAAAACTAATTAAAAAATACATATTGAAAACTAACTGCCTTCAGTGTCACAAACCTCAGGTTTATTGAACGAGAGATCTCCAACAGCAAATGGTACCATGTACAATGGAAGATCAGACCGCAACAAGGCCTGGCATAATTTAAACTACTAACGCATGAGAAAAAATTGCATATAACAGGACAAACAGATGCTGAAAAAAAAGGTGTAGATCCAGAAATAAATTAAGAGACTGAGATGCTTGCCAGCTCCTTGCTTAAGAGGGCCTGCTCAGCATTTTCAATCAAGGCCTAGAAGGAAAATGGCAAATGTAAGCTCAATATTAGTGTTTAGTGTCGATGTACAGCTGGGAACAATTACAATAGCTTTGAACGGTAAAATCATAATATCTTTTACAGCAGAGAACCAAATACATTCAGAGGCTAAATGCAGCAATAAACCTCAGTAATCATGTTGAACCAGACATATAAATTCTGATGAGAACACTTTAATAATCATGTGAGCAAACTTGCACATGAAGCATAATACCAGTCAGGAGGAAAACCTTTCTAATGCGATCCTCTTTAATTTGATCAACAGATTCCAACAACCTCTCCAACGTGCCTGTTCATTTAGGTGAAGAGATATGATTACAACCATATATGGATTAAAAAATATACAAGGTACAAGATCAAAAAGCTACAAACAAAAATCTTTTACAAGTGGGTGTGTTCTAGAAAATTAAATTCTTTGGATGACTGTATTATAACAAGCCAACCACGGACCCAACCAATAAAATTCAAAGTTATTCAATAATTTTTAAAACATTCTATAGGTAGAACAACAACGTCACTGAAAAGGGAAAGCAGTCAAAGAAAGCACTGTTACATCTGCAACAATATAGACTATTTAAGTTAATAAACTTACTGGCTTTTTTTCAGACAGTGCAATAAAGCAACAGTTAATTTGTGATTTTCCAGCCAAACCAAACACCCCAAAACCACTTTAGTATCTGATTACAGAAAGACTCGGTGCAGAACCTGACTCACAAAAAGAAAAGGAAAAGAAAATATACAGATAGCAGCACGTAGCAAAGCTGCAATCCCCATTCCAGTCTAAACCTCACCATCATGCATAATCGTCTTTCTCTGTTACATTTTATCTACACAGGAGAGACCCCACTCTTTCCATGTCTATCTTCTCTGCTAGCTATATAAGCATTTGGTTATAACTACAGTGAAAATCCCCTAATAAATTAACAGGCATATTCTTTTCCCTGAACACGTCTCCTTAGACTTTCGTTTTGGGAAAGCAAATAAAACTGCTTTGCTTATTAGATAGTTGAGTTTGTCAAAATAAAATCACAGACCGTGCCACTAGGTGAATATTGAATTTTCATAATGCTAGAACATGCAGTATCAATGAATCAAACACTAAATGAGAATCCTCAACTCAAGACAACGTAACCTTTTGGAGAAAGGAAGAGAAAGTTAATAAAACCTCACCAAATCGACTGAGTAATTGCACAGCATGAACATCTCCAATTCCATTAACTCCTGCATTTATAAAGAATTAAAAGTATTAAATATTTGTTAAAATTCCACAAGCTTATTTAACTTGTACCTATTTCAAAGGAGTTATTATTCATCAATTTGGCTATAAAAATACAAATAATGATGTTTCCAATCCTAAGGATACAAATGAGAATTGCCACTCGGGATGGAATTCTTTCTACAGTATAATCAATTAATGATTCTTCTTTTTCTAATATATTTTAACTAGTCATCAACTCATAACTCCATAATTACATATAAAATCCAGGTACTAAACAGAAAAGCAGAATGGAATGTAATAAAAATAAATTGCTTCCTGACCAAATCAAACTTCGGAAAAAGAAGTATCATTCCACTAATCCATTCTCATTCCAGTTCCATAAAAATCAAATCTTGGAATTCACATGTGCCCTAAAATTGGCATGGCCAACCAAATCTTGGAAATCTGTTTGTTTTCTCCATTTCCTGGGAAGACTAAACTTGAATTTTTTAAATTACAACAGCTGTTAACCAGTTTTTCTACATTTTAGAGACCCCAATTTTAGGAGTTGGTTTCTTTTCCTTCATATAAAGGTTAAAAAAGAGTATATTAAGACAGTAACAGCTAAATATGGGAGAGCAGCATCAATAGTTTTTATTAAGATATACTGTAAAAATAGTGAGTAACATCTAGGTAATATATACTTCACAGATGCCAAAGGCATGGTGATGCAGGAGAACTGTTAGGCTTACAGGAAGTGGGTGTGTTATGGGCATACACACACTGATCTATTTATAATCATATTTACAAGATAATTAAGGTTACAAATAAAAAGTAAAATCCTCACATATCTGCTAAATACATCTTATATCCCTATTTACATTCAACCAAATCAGATCATATCTTCAACACATCTTTTCCCTTTACTATACTGGTGTGCGATATTACAAAAGATAAAAGAAAAAAGGAGAATACATTTTACTAAAGGGATTGTGATATTACAATGATGTGGCAATAAATCACTGACCTAAAACCACTTTGTTAATAATAATATAGATCAATACTAGTACAACTAAAAGAACTAACACTCATGACACGAGGCTAACAATAATCCTAATTCTAACAGGTCCTAATTAATACCCACTGATTTCATAGGTAACTAATAGGAAATTATGCATATCCCCAAATTTAAAAGCATCTCACTCCATAACCCTGATCTATTTTGTTCCTCATGATTCAGCAAATGATCTTTCAAATGGAGGAGCACAAAATAACCTGGAATGTTATCAGATCTATCCCCAGAAAGTGCAATCAGATCTGCGAACTGGGATGGTTTTAGACCTCCATATCTATTTGCAAAATCCTCAACTCCAAATGACACCATCCTGAAAAAAATAGAAACAGTAAAACATAATAAACTAGTTGTAAATTGCAACCATAAATAACTAAACAGATTATAAGGCCATTAAATTTTGAAAACCTAAGTGTGGTAGTAGCCTTGTTCCACTATGTTTTGATTTGATTTATGAAGCATATTATTGAATTGTTATTAAGCACACAACACCGATTATGTTTGATATAATATAGGTTTTTCATCATTAGTTTGTGATTAACAGCTCATGCAATAGTCAAGAAGCAATTGTGTGAGAGTGAGAAAGCAACACTGGTTAGAATGACATTCCTAATAAGGTATAATTAGCAATGAAAATGCTTTTCCAATTAACATAGGTTTTTCATTCTTAGTGTACAAAAAAAGTCCATGCAGTATTCAAGAAGCAATAACAAGAGAAAGGGAAACATGAGTTAGCATAATATTTACATTGCCACTGTGTAAAAGAGCAAAACCAGGGAGTTTGAAATGTAGAAAATGGGTCTATTTGTTATCAATAATTTTGCTCTGGTAATATGAATTTCTACATATAAAAGAGTAAGCAAAGAATGGGTATTAGATGGTCATCATAATATTATCGTCAGAAAAGAGTGCTATCAATTAATGCATTGGATCGTTAGAAGCACCAAAAAAAAGTAGAAATTAAGCTGGATACTAACTGATCACCACGTGGAGCAATTCGAAGGAGACGTAGCGAAGGAGATAAAATCTGAAAAAAGTCTTTATCAGGGGAGACAACTCGTACCTATCATCAAGATAAAATAATATCAGTAGTGGTGAATGAGCAATGTTATTGGAGGCATTTCCAGAATGAAAACATAAATATCAACCAATTTAGAATTTCGTTCAAGCAGAATAATCCCATCATAACTTTAAAGAAAGTGCTATTGCCCATCCAAGAAGATTAGAAAACAAAAATTCCGTCAAGTCTCATCAACTACAAATGTAATTACCATGATAAGGCTAAAATGAACATCAGTAACTTCAATATCGTCAGCAGACTAACAAATATACATATCAAACAAAACAGAAAACCAATGATACTTTCACTAATACTAAAAAATGATAATTACAACCAGGGTGAGACCATTGGCAACAGAGGACAATAAAAATCTTCAATTGTCAAACCACAGGAAGTAGTAAAGGGAAATTCAATTGCACAGATAGCTATTCAGCTAAAAAGAATTAAATTTCCTTTATCCAAGTTTCCGTAACACTACTTTTTCTTTCTACACCCATTCAATTTAACTACAATGAAATTCGTACTTATGAAACAGTGAAAAAAAATCTTGTTCAAACCCAGAAAACTGAACATTTCAAATTTCAACTGATTGATAAACTCAACATGCAACAAGGAACACTATTCTAGAAGAATTTTTTTTTCTTTTACAGTAAAAATTTATATTTTAAACAATGATCATTTTATTTAATACATGGGGTTGCACATAGAGTAATTTTATATCTAGGATTGGTTAAAGGAAAGTAAATCATTCTTTTGTAGATGCCTAGACACAAGCTTCATGTTTTGGAAAAAAATTCATTAAAACTATATATAAGAATAATTTTGACTGAACTGATGTTGGCAAAAGCAGAAAATGTTTAGCACAGAGTAATTCTATATGTATGATTGGTTGAAGGAAAGTAAATCAATCTTTAGAAGTTTAGATACCTAGACATAATTTCATGTTTTGGAATAAGTTTATTAAAAAGAGAAAATTTCTGATTGGACTGATGTAAGCAAAGCAAGAAAAGCAATTCACATTATAATACATTAGGGCTGGCAAAGCAGTCTATTTATCCATCATCCATCGAGTCCATCCACAAGAAAACATCAATTACAAAAAAATAAAATAAAATGGATTGGATCAAATCCATCCATTTACTTTTTAGAAAATTTGAATGATCCTTTGATCAATACTTAATAGATTAGAATTAATCCAACCATAACTTTTTCAAAATCAAAACTTTCCTACATTTTTTCAATTTCAGCATTGTCAAGTCGGCTTCAACTAAGACATCATTGACTCAACCTCAAATGGGACATCATCAATTTGGCCTTAGTCAGAATCGTCAGCTTGACCAAGACGTCATGGCTCAACTAATACAAGGACATCATCGACTAAACCTCATTCATGAGGTCATTAGCTCAACCTCAACCAAGAAGTAGTTGGCTTGGCCAAGGCATTGTCAATGTCAACTCAATCACGGCATAATCAATTCATCTTCGACTGAGGGCATTGTAGAATTTGTTCTAATCAAGGGCATCATCAACTGTCTAAGTTGAGGGCATTGTTGAGTCAACTTTGATCAAGGGCATCATCAAATTGGTCTCAATCGAGGGCATCTTCGACACATCCTTTGTCAACACCTTATAGACTAGACTTAATTGAGGCATCGTGAGTTCGACCTCGACCAAGACATCATCATGGTGACATTAGTTAGGCTATCATTGACAAAACCTTGACCGAGGCAGTTTTGAGTCAATCACAATGTATACATCTTTAGTTCGGCCTTGATCAAAGAATTTTCAACTAACCTCAAGCAAAGCATCTTTCAATGTGTTTTGACCGAGACATCTTTTAGTAAGAATCGACCAAACCAAATTTTTTTAATAGATAAATTGGATTAGGATGGATGGAACTTTTTAAATGAATTTTTCACAAATCAAAATGAATTAATGATTTATTATTATTGTAATCCAATCCACTAGAATCCGAATTAAAATTTATCCATTCCATCCCTTTTGTCCCCCAATAATACATGAATATGCGAGAAAATCACCAACTTATAAACCAAGAAAAATTGAGCCATAACATTTCTATTTAACACTACGTATTGTAATAATATTGGCTAAGTTTTTCTCTTTATATAAATCTCTTTAAATTACTATAATATTGTAATCTTTTGCGAAAAAAAAGGACATAATCTATAGGTTTGTTGAGATCTCTCGACTAAAATTGAAAAATTAACTGAATTTTGATAATATTCTTTTACCAACTTCATAATATATTTTGTTTTGTCTTATGAATAAAAAAAATTTTCATATAAACAAGGAATTAAAATATTTGGGTTTTTGGAGCAACACAACACCACTTACTAGAATAAAGAATGACTTGTGAGCCCCAAAATCTAACTCAAGGTATAAGGATTGTTCATGTCATCATGTTTTTTTGGCTATGTAGTCATGGGATCTTGACAGACCCAGGAATAGAAATTTAGAGCACAAGGCTTACAGACGCCTAAAATGTCCAGCCTCCAGGCTAGATAGGCTGGAATACCATAACAGAATTGAGAATATATTGGTTTTAATTCAACCCAAAGCTAGATCAAGGATGAAAGATTACCAAAGTAATACATATAGAATATTTTGACCATATACCTAATTGATGTGAGATCTTAACAATAACATTGTTAGTAAACTTGTTATGACTTAAAAGTTGAGTATCTAAGCTAGAGAGTTGTTCAACGATCCTTCCATCTAAACTTGCATTGTATTTATAGGGGCTAGTATGGATGATTCTTCTTAAGCCCACTAGGAAGGCTCAAGGTACCAGAATTTATCTTTGGGGGCATGGTTAGCTTTTATTCTGTTAATCCTGGAAATTTTGGTAACAAATCGCATTTCCATGATCCTTTTTGTAACCGTAGGACTAGTTCACCGAAGGGACACCTCTAGAGAGCTGATTGTCTGCTGAAGCCTTCGACCTTTGTCCTTGGCCTTTGGCTTATAGGTATGATCAAGATTTGGTCGGCATAAAGTTGGTCAGTACAAAAATGATTAGCTTTAGTCCGAGTGTCTTGTGCTATATGGGTTCAAAACTGAATCACGAAACAATGACAATTAACTATATAAAAATGGTTACAATACATTTAAAGGTTTTGCCAATAGCCTCTCTTAGCCTCTGTTTGGTTGGGAGAAAAGAAATTGAGAGAGTGGAAGAGAAAAGAAAAGAAGACAAATAAGTGAGAAAAGAATAGAAAGTGAGGTTATTTTGTTTAAGCTAAATAGTGTAGAAAAGGGAAGAAATGAATGAAAATCGCAAAAGAATGTTTTGTTTGAATGAAAATATAAGAAAGGAAAGTGATTATGAATTATATGTTTGCCCCTGCATTGTTTCAAACTTTTTACATATTCTTTATCAATTTAAAACCCATAATTGATTATAGTGGGTTATTAATTGATTATGGAAGCTTTAAAGCATGTCTAAATTTGAAGCTATCAAAAGCATGCACGAGGGTAGATAAGGAGATTTCTCCGTGTCACTTTATTACTGTTACTTATACGTGAAAATTATTAAACGTGGGGTCCACTTCATTTTTTGCCACTTTATCTACTAAATCATTTGTTCCAAACAACCTTCAAAATTAACTTTACCCGCATTCTTACCACACAACTTCCTTCTTGTGTGCCAAAAGCAGTGTTAAAGAAATGCCCACTTAACAACTATACTCGTACTTCATTTGGTCAAAAGAGAACACTATTTTGTCAAAATCTGAAATGTGCATCAGAATTCAAAATCATTAGGGAATCACCTTGTACCCAGCATCAACACTCCTTAAGGCTAATGTTCCAATCACATCATCTGCTTCTACACCTGGAACCTATCATTGAATGAATTTTGTATCAATTATATTACACCCTTAATCTTTAAGCAACAGGAACCCACATCCTATACTTGCCTCAATGACTTTTATGGACATAGCCTTGATGGATGCTTTAAGGTATTGAAGTCCCTGAACAATGGTATCAGGAGTTGGAGGACGGTTGCTCTTGTATGCAGGGTATAGATTGTGCCGAAAATTCAGACCTTCAAATAAGGAGCACGTGAAATTAAGAACAAATTTAAAGCTTTAGAGACTTGGTCAAAGAAAGGAAAAGCTCACTTAAAAAGGTAAATTAATCAGTTAGACATTCTAAAAACGCAGTAAAACACATTAACTACCCCAGCTTGATTTGAATTGAAGCCCCACAAATCAACACGAGACAGAATAGAAGATCAGGGCAATGCAGAACCACATTATTACAACCCACAATTATAAGCAGATAGATATTGTGGTCCTCAAATGAAGCTTGAGAGAGGAATATAAAGATGTGACAGAACAGTCCAGGAAGACTTCTACACATGGCCTTTATTGATATGGAAAATGTGAAAAATAAGGTGACAAGAGATGCATTGTAGAGGGGGCGCATGGAGAAGAAAGGACTTCACATTGCCTAATTTGAGAAAACAAGGATACGTATGAGGGGATCATAACTAGTACGAGTATACAAGTTAAGGCCATAAGTAATAATAGCCTTTACGACAACTACAGGACAATGCCAAGGGTCAACTTTGAACCGCTATCTTTGGGCGACGAAGCATATTCAAGAGCAGTGCCATGATAATAATGCATGCTTTTTAGCAGATGAATCCTCCTAGGTGGAGAGTTGAGACGGAGATAAATGCGAAGTTTGTGATGTGGAGCTGGTTTCAGAAGTACATGGCTCTTCTTCAAGTAGAAGCTATAGACTATGCATTTAAATTTAGCAAAGGATCATCAATCCTGACTTAGGTAAAATTATAGACCATACCTCATCAACACAAATCTCGTTGTTTAAGTATCCGAATCCATCAAACTAAAGACAGGGAAGTAGAAAGAAAAAAAAAAAAAACATAGGATTCAAATTAACAGAGTGTCTTTAAGTGTTATTTGCAACAAAAAGGTATGTAGCACTCAAGTATAAGGAAAAAATTTACACAGCTATTACTATAACACCTGCAACGCTATATAGAACTAACTGTTGGACAGTAAAAAGACCAACAAAAGAATATACTCAATGATTTTTCTATAGACATGATTCACAATAGAACACCCTGGAGCCATTTGATCCATTGAGCCAACCCATCATAGAGGGAAAAAGATAGGTTGTTTTACTAATTTGGCTCACAAATATAACAAAAAACATTATATTCTCCTAAGTCTCACCCAAATGTCTTGACTAGACCCCAGAACAGTTGAGATCATTATCTGGATTACCTCCAACCTTATGATGACAGGTACTTTATCTGAATGAAACCTAGACAAATAAATATCAAAGGGTACATATACATAGAGTCAGGAGCTAGAGGAGTTTTACTTAGGGTGGGTGGACAAAGTAAAAGTACACTTTATTTGAGAAAGTCAAATAATTTAATAAAAGATGCATAGAAAGAAAAAGATAAAAAATATATAGGCACACACACCACTCCACTTGTGCCCATATATAACCACAAAAGAATGAGGTTCAAATTCTGATATTGTTTGCATATGCCAATTTCATCATGCAAATACTGAAACTCAAAAACAAACATACCTTTTGCAGTAAAACTTTCTTTTGATGAATTATAAGTATGACCAAAAGGAAGTCCTGAAATGAGAAGGTTTTCTCTATTAAAAGTATATTTGAGAGTGGCTTTACAAGCCAATGAACCTGAGAATGCAAGTTAGCTGCTATGAAGAAGAGACGCAAAATTATGTCAGCCTCTAGAACTAGAAGCAATATGTACTTGACTGAACATGGTATTCTTCCTATGCTGCCATCTTCACAGATCATAACAAGTTCAATCTAAATGCAACATCCCAGAGTATAAGAGCAAGAATTTGGTGGAAATTCATGCAGCAAACAGTACTTTAAATTTTTACTTATCTATTTATACTTTCCAGGTACAAAAATCTTCCTTCCTCTTCAGTTTCAAGCGAAACTAAAGGATGCTGCTTCCTAAAATGCAAAGGATTAGACATCAAATCACCTATATTTCAGTTATATTTGTCTCTTCATTTATGATTAAGGTAAACCTGATATGAATGCTTCAGAACAAGATAAGATGCCAAACAGAACGAACCCAAAGATTGCAAGAATAGCATAAAAGCATTCAACTCCATTAACTTTTGACCTCAAATTTCCTATTGTCATTTTAAAACAAATGCTTAATACTTTTGGCATGTACTGGAAAGGTAATCCAGCAGAAATAGAGCATCGGCAAAAATCTACATTGAAGTTTTAGTGAGGCCTGTAGCACAGAGATCTTTAGCCAACAGGAAAACGTTGAACATCGTATAAAAGGAAAGACAGTATAAAACCAATATTGCTAACAGAGGACTCTTTAAGGCTGAATATTGCGACAAAATGAATCCTTTAAGGCCAGTCTGGAATTCAGAGTAAAAAGATATGCACGGGTTTAATCTTCTTCTAAAACTTCTTATTAAGACATTAACTTCATAAGATATTGTTGTGGTATGAATCCAATTCTTTTATGGAGGAATATCAGCACCAGAATTTTGTGTATGTCCATTCTTCTTTTTCCTCCACAACCACATCTCCTATTTAGGGCTGCACCCATTTTGCCCATTGTGATATCCTATATTCCAATCCATGTTTTGCTTCCCAGCCTCTTTATTGCATTGCAGTAAATATTTTTTTTTTAATATTATTTGGAAAATAGAGCAATCCAAATTCAGTCATGGAAATCAATCCTATCTCAATCAAAACATAAGTAGCACAGCAAAAAGCCGCACGAAAACTGTAATTCACAATTGATTATCAATTACCAATTCCATGTTTTATACCAGAAGAGTAAAATAGTACAAAAAGAAGTGTTACAATGGTTAAACAAAAGCTAAATTTCTATTAGCATGAAGGGTATAAAAGTGGAAAACGAAAAATCATACTGGCCGATATAGAGGCAGTATTTCATAACTCACCATCATGGTCAAACACTACCTGCGTGTAAAAGAAACCAAACAAAGGTCATAAGATTAACTGATTATAAACATGAGAAAAGAATAAGATTGAAATAATAGGGAAAAAAATACTAACGATGAAAATGTTCATGGAAATACATGCTTTTGCGCATATATAAATACATGATGAGCAAAACTTACCACCACATGAGAGGGGATAAATTCCAGAACATCAATTATCTGCAAGAACAATAACAAATAATGACTATAAGTTGAAATCAACACACATCAATCACACAAAATGAAACTTATCTGTGCAATCAACCACATTTGAAATCATTATATGCAAGCTGCATTGTCAATTAAAACAAAAATTGTGGCTCAATTCCAAGAATCTGCACTATTTTTCTTTGTAGTTGATTAAGAAAAGTGTACTACAAAGCTTCTTCAATACAAATTAAAGTTAAGTCTCTAAGATTGAGGAAAAGTGAAAAATAACGCAGAAAAGTTAACTTATAGCTCTTACAAGTCTGCATGTTTGAACTTGCTGACGCATTAAACAGCATTATTTAATTAGACAAATGATTATATTATAAAGGCGTTTATATTATAGTACAACCATAATGCAAGTCGGGAGAAAATAATATAAGAATGTAAAGATATTATACTAAGATTATACAGGCATACTTTAATGAATATCGTATTTATATCAAAACCTAATAATTTGACTTAACAGGTCAATCTTTTACTCTAAACACATTTTACCCAAAGTGACTTCAAGCCAATACCCTTCACCTTTCTAATTGCTCTCCAAACTATCTTAAGTTTTATTCAACTTATTTGGTTTGGAATAAACCTACAACTACAAGTCTAGCATGATTATCGTTTTTCTTTCTCAATTTTGTATTACTTTATTTCCCAGATTGCAATCTATTATTGAGCAATCTTCAATAATACTTTATTTCAAAGACTTGATAATCACTAATTCATGTAGCATATTAGTGAAAGAAAAACTACAAGTTCTCACTGAAAATAACAAAAACACGAAAAAAACAATCTCAATATATGTCTACAGTCCTCTAAATTTAATTCCAAGAATATATTATAACAAACTATCTGGAACCGAAGCCTTATATATTACTTAATGTCTGACCTAATCGTTATATTTTTAAATGGGCACTAAAATTAATATCTACTGTTATATATTTATATTTTTTTCACCAAGATGGCAAAAAATTATGCTAGAAGCATGAAAAGTTTATGATTTTTTACTGATTAAAATGAGAAAATACATGTCTATACAGATAACTTACAAGAGATAGAGCCGTAAATATTGTTAAAACCCAATCTCCGTTTCCATCAGCATGTGTTAGATGACCATGGTGCAACTTTGCTATCACACCATGAAAAAGATTCACAGCAATCAGTTACACAAGCTCTACTCCAACAAACCCCAGATTAAATTAAAAAAAAAAAAAACACACAGAGCAGATAATAGGAAGCCAAAACAGCTGTAAATTTTATCAATAACAGAACATACACATAAACACACGAGTTTTGTCAAACACGTGAAATATTTAAAAGAGTGTAATTTCCATGTCCAGTCAATGTAATTTTTTTACAGTGTAAACCAATCATAAATTATTATTTGAATGACTTTAACTAATTATTGTAAAAGTATTTTATGATATGATTAAATTAGATGAGAGTGTAGAAACCTTTTATGCCGTTAGTAACAACTCAACACAACACGTTTAAGAATTCACCGGATAACACGCACCACACTCTAGAAAAGTGAACAGCACAATTAAGCGTCAACGAAAACGATCAAAGAAAACGAAACGTGCCTAAGAGCTTGTAGTAGGCGCGGTGAATAATCGAAGTACCGTCGATGATCATAACTCTTCCGTTTAGTGGATCGGTGTTGGTGACACGTTCCGCATTGGCAGCTGAACCTAGCCGCAGCGCTTGAGCGGTTCCAAATCCAGCGTCAGGAACCGACGTTGGAGAAGTTGCAGGAACAGCTGGTGGCGAATCTGTAGAAGCACAGCAATAGCCCTAACGCGGAAACGCAAAGTGAGGAAAGAGAAAGAGAGATTTCAACAGCGAGAATAGCACGGTGAAGTGAAGTGTGAAATAGTAGTAATTGGTGAGTTGCTTACCTTGGAGAGTAGCGCGCGGGAAGAATGAAAGAGAGTGGGGATTCGAAGATTGCGAGACAAAGTGGTGGTGGTGCGGTTATGAGAGAATGGAAGCTTTCTCCAGAAGGAATGAGAGTGGAGAAAGAAATAGTGGTATTTGTAGCAGCAGGCCATTTGTGAAGTTTGGTTCTATGGCATTGAAGTTGAAGCAATGCACGGCATTGGGAGGGAGAAAGATTGCCAGAGAAATGCAAGAGAATGAACTTGAGCTCTTTGCTTTGTTTGGATGGGGAGCAAATATCAATTTTGGGTTGGGCTGATGGGGAGGCACATTATTGGATATTGGCAATTGCTTCCTGCACCCCGTCAATTTTTTAAAATACCAATCGTGCCCTTGTCATTTTTTATTTTAAAGGAGCAGCAATGGCTTTCATGATGCAGTGAAAACATAAACAGGTTCGTGGTAGAGCAGTTCTCGTCGTTGACGGTGTTCATCTCCCCGATGAGGGCTTGTGAAGGTGATAGTGGTGTTGAAAGGTAAAGAAAGGTGGTGTGAGTAAGGTTTGATAGCTATTTTTTGCTTGGTTTTGTTAGAGTAGGATAGATGTTTTTCTATAGATTGGGTTAATAACTTCCGGAATTGAAAATACATAACATGTTTTGGAGGGGTGAAAGTTGAGTTCCGGAAATATATTCTAAAATACTGAAAAAGACTTACCGAAACGATTAAAAAATAAAAAAATTGAATGATAAAAGTTTGATGATGGTAAATATAGTTTATTTATTAATTATGGTAATGATAAAGTTTATACTTAGTGATTGTATTACTTAAAGAAAATGATTATAAGTTTTTATTTCTTTTAACTATTTAATTTTGATTCATGGTTATGATGTAATTTGAGATTTGTTTTTAAGTTATTTCATTCAATTACAACATTTATTTGATAATATAACTAAGTAATTATGATGTGAACATTTGAAAGATTTTAGTAAATTTTTAGAGACAAGGAAGAATGATGTGAAAATAAGGAAAATGACTGATTTAATATTCAATTTGAAAAATAATATTGACACCACATTCAAGAAAGATTAAGTTCTTATTACTCTAACTCCATAAAGTTCTCACAAAGAAAAAATTTAATTTTCTTTCAAAATTTATATATATCTCCATTACATTTCTAAGTAGACCAAATTATGTAAAATCATCTAAATTTTGACATTAAGTACCTATGTAACCTTTATACTTACTAGTAATTAACCACCATTAATGTTGTCTTTATTTCCCATTATATACCTTATTATTTTTCACAAATTATTTTATCTTTCATGTGACTATTCAACTACTTAATTAAAAACATAATAAAAATTATAAAGAAAATCTAAAATTATATTGATCCCATGAAGGTGATATCAAAGAGACTCACCCTTATATTTACTTACCTTGTTAGGAGAAGAAAATGATGACATTGACTATAACCATTAAACTGAATGAGTATACATGGAGATGACATTTTATTTAATGAATGGAGGAGACTTTCTTTTTCGAAATATACTATAAGTTAAGAATACCTAAGACAAAATTCTATAGTAACCTTAGAACTTTGTGATGCAATCCTAGTTTGCATGCTTGTGTCAATGTGCTTCTTCTTTGAGGGTTTGATGTTTTGGATGTGAATTTGATAGATGCAACAAAATAATTGTTGTTGTGGATGTATGATATGGATTTGGAAGGAAATTATGTGTGAGGTTTAATTAACACTTAAGAGGAAGCAAGAGTTTAGTTTAAAAAGGAAAGAGCTTTTGAACAAGTTGAATGGCAAAAAAATGAGTCTTATAAACATCCTATTTATAGAGAAAATTAAGACTAATCCTAACCCTAGCTTGTATGACAAGCTTCTTAAAAAACTCTCCAATTAAAGAAAGACAATTGTCAAGTCATGAATGGAGAGGATCCTCTCCATTGGCAATGTAAGAGCAAGGAGCATGGAAAACATGTGTAAGCACCGCCTAAGCCCTAACATAGGTGCCACTTCAACCCTAACTCATACCTTAGGCACCAGCTCTCTCTCTCTCTCATGGTTAAGGTTTGGCCCAAATAAAAGGCCTAAAAATTCAAGACAACCTATTATACTTTTTAACCTAAATACAAGGAGTGCTTCTTCCTACACCTCCAAGTAGTTCTTGGGGCACCTCCAAAATTTGCAAAATGGACAAAAATACCCTTAATTTTGTATTGTGCAGACCATTTTCTCTTGCACCCTAATTCTTAAAAATCTTTCTCCTTCAATCTCTCTCACTCCGTCCACTGCGTGCGCCACCTCCCAAGTTCCAAGCTGCGATTTGGGTGCCCAATTCATTCTGAAATTGTCGATTACTACTGTATTTTACAACCATTTAAGGTACACATTATCTTATCTATTGTAAGATTTGTAGTGTATTTAGAGAGATTTCGTGGGATCTGCGATTTGGGGGTGAGATATTTTTGAATTGTTTTTGAAAGAAACTGTTTTGACTGAAATACAAGAGGGGGGGTGAATTGGATTTCAAAATCTTTTTCAAAAACTAGTTGACCCTTTTAAGAAATTCCAAGTTGTTTAATAAACTAGATCTTTATTGACTTTACTGAGCAAGACAGTAGAATGAACCAGTAAACAGAATATAATCCAGTCACAGTACAATGCAGTAAGTCAAACAATTTTATCAGAATTTAAATGTAAGTGCGGAAGCA
>Ga0099824_1006248_pt1 | contig 16440 bp, 8 predicted proteins | sample SiratrowhiteBW_FD_76837 | JGI IMG/M metagenome (GOLD analysis project Ga0099824, IMG submission 76837) | Root nodule microbial communities of legume samples collected from California, USA - Siratro white BW | ecosystem: Host-associated > Plants > Roots > Nodule | place: USA: California...
GAAAAAAACAAAATAAAATATTAAAATTGTAAAAAAATAAAAAAAAAAAAAAAAAAAACAAGTTAGGTTGATCGGAATAAAAATAATGCTTGAGGTCAATAATAATATTGTCTAATTTAAATAAGATTACTTCCAGGGTAAGTTATTTATGATCTATAGAAATGGTAAATTGCATTTTAATCATATCATATATTATTAGGTTTATTAATTGTTAACCTAGGCATTTTTAAAAGTAATGAAACTATTTGTTGCAAACCCCATTTGAAGTGAAACGAAACCTTCACTGGATCGCTTCCTTGCGTTCTTTTGAAATTTCAGAGCAGAATGGCGTACGAACCACACAAAACCACACGAACATGGATGCAGGACGCACTACCTATGTTACTGGTTCTTCTCATAGCAGCGCATGTCCTCGCTATGGTCACTTTTCTCTGCTCTCGTTTCTAATTTCAAATTAATTCCACCATTTCTATCTTTAATCACTCTATGTTTCGTTTGATTTACTTTAGGTGTATTGGATTTATAAATTAGCCACCCAGAAACAGCCACAGCGCAGGAGAAAGGCTCACTGAAGGTCAAGGTTCGTCATTTGTGAACCCTAATTTACCTCGAAAAATCTTAGCCGCTATAGAATGTGGTTAGTCTTCACTTTATCGGCCTTGTTTGATAATGATCGCGGCATTTACTATCTCACTTAGTGCAAATGGATTAGATTCATACACAGCTTTTTAGTGCTTCCACACTTGTTTATATTGTTGGGATTTTAATATATGGTCTATTGTAGAACATGGTTTTAATTTAGATAATTTATTGGATTTATTTTAATCAATTTTCTCAGCAGTTCCTGTGTGATGTATACCTTTGCATTTTGATTTCTCAGAAACAAATAAAATTTAGTGTTTTTTTAATCTGTAATTACTCTTGAAGACTGGTTTTTTTCCTGTATATGTTCTTTCTTGCACGGCCTCTTTACAATGTTCCAGCACCTATAGGATAGCTCGAGCATGTTGGGAGAAGTAAAATGTGTATTGTTTAATGATACAAAGCATGCGTGATGGAATCTGATAGGAACGAAAAATCTGACAATTATACTGCTACTGTATATATCTATATTTTTTTATCTGGAATGCTACTAATCTATTAGATGATATGAACAAGTTTGAAATAGAATTTAATTTAATTTATTAAACTTGCAACTATAGCTTAGTGTGACTCCAGCATGTTTTTTGGGCGTCCAAAACATTTTTCTGATAAAAGACCAAAAAGTTATTGGAGAGATTGTTGAAAGAATACAGTCCTGCAATTTGAATGCACCCTCAACTTTATGAATATGATTTAGAGTGTTTCAATTCAAGTCATGTTAGAGGTTGGTCAGCTCCGTATAATTCCAAAGGTAATGGTTTCTCTTGGAATTTGGCTTTCTAAAGGGATGATGTGCACACCTTTTATTTCCTAATTGAACATTCTATTCTCCGGAGTCTTCATAGAAGAGTCAAATCCCTTAAAAAGGAGGTAATCAACTATGTATGAATACGGTCAAGCCACAACTGAGCTCGGGATTTGTTAAGTTTATGCTTTAAGTGAGTCTTGAAGTTGCTGATCTCGTTAGAGAAGTGTTTCCTCGAAATAACTAGGCGATTAACTTGCCCTCATTCATTTAAAGAAAGTCGGAAGCATGGGGCATCCGCAATCTACAGTAAAGCGTTTTCGTTTTTCAATACAGTCTGGGACAGCTTCTGCAACGCTGTTATAAAATTCAAACCAAGGTATGCATTCAATGCAATCAAGCAAAATTTGAATGATAAACAAGAATGAATGAGTATAAGTTATTTTATGTTAACCGTAACAGTTGTATTTATACATTTGCTTCTGCAAAACTATGGTATTCGCAAGGTAGTAAAATGAAGCAGAAGAAACACTAGTTATTGTCATATATACACCGCATGTCAATGTACGATTCTGCTCAAATCTGAGACAAAATATTACTATGCGGAGCTTCCTGAGAGCTGACATGGCAGTACCCTGTCCTTTACAAACCTGAACTTTTAGTATAGCTCAAAGCACACTCAATCACCGGCTACACACCAAAAAATTAATCTCATTTAATATAATTGAAAAAAATGTGTTTTCAATCTTCAAAACACTCTTTAACTTGTCATTGAATTTCACAGTGACAATCAGAAAGACGTTTAACCGAATATGCTCAAGCATAGATTGTCCAATGCTGCTGTGAGTGCCCATCAAATTCTGGTTTGTAATGTAGAGTCCCCTTTGCAACTACCAGAACCACAATCTTCACTGGCGATAGAATAGGATATTGCGTTATTTTGATGATTACTATTGTTGGTAGGGATTAAAGTCTTCGAAGTTTATTTTCCTTTCAACGGACAATGTTTCGACATAGAGTATCTAGAATGTATGATTGCTGAAATAAGTTATTTTAAAATTGTGAATCTTACAGGTCATATAGATTGAGGAGTTCACTACTAAAACTAACAAATAAATGTGTAGCTTTAAGTTATTTAAAAAATGATTTTTATTGATACAAAACAGATAAACAGTTTTAAGTTATCTGGTTCAATGGAAAAACTATTAAAAAATATTTCTAATTTTAAGCAAATCTTTGGATAAGTCATATCCATCTAACCTTAGGAAAGTGTGTTGTTGTTGCATTCAAAGGCATATTCTCGTTGCTCGTGTTCAACTATTCTAGACAGATTTTGATGACAGCACAACTTTGGAGCATCTTCCTCAATGGCAAGTTCCTTGGAAAATATAAATTTTATCATATATAGCATTTGAACGATGAAAATATAGCATTATTTAATTTTTATTTTAGCGGCAGATAGGCTATTTTCGAGGAATAGTAAAGAAAGGTCATCCAACGATGATTAAACAAACAAAAAGAAGAGTGAAGAAAACAACGTTTTGAAATGACGTGATGCTTAGATGGTTGGTTTGGTTTGTTTTGATGGCGGTTGGGTTTGTATGATGCTACTTTTACTTCTATTCAACATCTTTTCTCTTTTCTCTTCCCTCCTACTATCTCGATACGTGTCGCTCTCTTCCACATTTACAAACATAATCAATCCTACTAAGTTTATTCAATTACCATTTTATCCCACTAGGTTTTGTTTTTAATATGTAAGTTAAATTTGTATTTAATTGATGCTGTTGCAACTAAAATCATACATGCAAGTAAATGCATTGCTACAAGTAAATTAAATTTTGTCTTTAAGAAATTTACAAAAGTTAATTTTTTGTCCTAATATATTGAATTTGTGCATTTCAACAATGATTTGTTTGAAAAGTTTAAAATTTAATTCATATTATAGTCAAAATATTTGTACAAAAATAAAATATTTTTTATTTGTAAGTAATATTTTAAAAAATAATTAATAAAGAAAAAATATGTAGATGTAAAAAACATTATACTCATGAAATATAAAAAAAAGTATGCATATAAACTTAAAAAAAAAGATAAAAATAAAACAAGTTTTTACAATCTGTAATGTCCATAATCGACTTTCTTTGTTTGCTATTCATCTATTATGTAAAATGGTTTATAGTATAGCGGACAATAAGGTCTATTAAAGGTGCTAAGAGACAATTACTATATCTTTCGGTCTTGTTACCAGTATTTTCCCTTCTGAATGGTATTGTTTGTTATCAAAGTTATAATACTTAATTCAACATTTTTGTTTCTACATGAAAGAATTATTATTTTTAATTTAAATGTTCCACTTTCCAAAAAATTTTGAATAATTGTATAAAATAAAATACTATAATTACTAAGCATATAATGTGAAGCTAGGATTATTAAACATGAATTGTGTTTGATATTTATTTTTTAATATTTAAATTAAATTTCCTCAATCAATATAATTTAATAAAAGAAGTAAGGAAATATTAATATAACATTTTATTAATGTATAATTTATAAATTATATAAATATGAAATAAAACTTTATTAAACATCTTAAATATTTAAGTAATTTGTCAAATTATTTATATTTTAGTCATTATACATTATTAGGGTAAAATACTGTGAATAATTTAACCAAGGAAAATATATTTGTTATGTGAATATATATATATATATAATTTGAAATTATTTTTATTTAAAAATTTAACTACTTTATAATTAATTATTTTTAAAATATTATTACATGTATTTAATTTGTTTTAAAACTATTTCCTTTTAAATATTTAATTACCTTATAATTAATCATTTTTTCAATTTAGTTTTATATTTTATCTTCTTAAAATTTAAGTAATGGCATATCTAAAAAAAATCAAATCCGTAACTTAATGTGCACAAAAAAGTATCCCATGCAAAATATATTGTAGAAACAAAATTAGTATATGTAGAAAAGAAAAAAAAAATACTAAACTTTTAAAATATCTGCAGGAGCAGTCTGAAAATGGTGACATGTGGTATTTGACCACTTAATTGATACCGTTGACATCCACAGCTCAGCAAGCTGGTGCATGAATCAGAATCAAACTACTCTATCATTAGTTTGAATTGGATTTTTTTTTCATTTTTTTATCATATTATATATTATCATAGTTTTATTGTTAAAGAAAGGTCTAAATGTATATTAAGGAAATAGAATGACTCATAAACTACAATGTTATCATAATAATTAGTTTTTTCATTTTCTTAATGAAAATTCCTTCCCTTACACGATAATTTAAGATATTATTTAAAATCTTAAGTTTAATTATACTGAAACCCTTAAACACTACTCTATAATCTTTCATAATCTGATTCTAAAATATTTGTATGCATTTTTTTATTATTTACATGTGGACTTTCACATGCCAGGTATGATTAAATGAAAAAAAAATGACGATTTTTTTATATATATTTTAGCTTATTAGTAAGTATTTTCTGTGCTGTAAAAATATTTAAATTAATTAAAACAAAAAATTTTAAGTAAGCTAAATTAAAAAAAATTTAAAAAATGAAAATAATATTTTGATTCTAATAGATTAAGGTTTGAAAAAAGTTAATAAACTCAGAGTAAAATAAGGTTTGGTTTTTAAAATAAAATAATTGTTAAATAACAATGACATTACTTTTTCAGCAATATGTGTTTATCAATGTTTGTAATTCATTAAAAAAACATACAATTTTAAGAATATTTAATGATTTTTGTCTTATTTGTACAGTTTTCAATAAAATTCCGAGAAGAGATTTTAACGACGTTCTTTTAATAAAAAAACATTCGCACAGTTGATAACAAAAATTTAAATCTATAATATATAGGAATCAGTTATAAGTGAACAATAGATATGTGTAATTTTTTGTATATGCACCATGTCTAGATTTAATGACCTCTGTCTCATTTTGGTAAAGAGTATTTATATAAGAAAATTAATTATGTTATTATTCTTTTATCTAATATCAATAACTATCCTTATCTAGAAGTCCTGCATAAAAAAAAGGTAAGGTTTTCCAAATAAATTCATCCCTATAAAGGTAAATACTTATATTTATGGATGAATTACATTGATTATTTGTTGTAAAAAAATCAATGTATTTAAGATGTTCTTAAATACGAATGAATAATAGAGAGAATTGTTAAATTTATAAAGAATAAGTTTTGAATGTGCATGCTCCATAAATTTATTGAATTTTATAATTATTTATTGAGAGAAGTATTAACATTTTTTAACATATTATTATATTATTTGGAATCCATTGAAAATTAGATATCACACTGAAAAATGTTTAAATAGATGCAAAACTACGATATTTCATGGTTTATAATAAATTTTAACAAATAATAAGTTTAAATGTATTTATAATTTTATTTGTTTTTAGTAAAAAAGAGGACTGTTTTCAATTTACATAAGTGTATCTTTAACTCTTATTATTTTTACTCATGTATTATTAAAGTTGTCAAAGTGAATCAAAGTTATTTAGTTGATTGACCCATTACAGGTTTGAGTTGTGCTAGAAAAACTGTAATTTTTTACAGATTAGAAGAAATAACAAAGAAAGTGAGTGGGTAATCCTCATATCCTTTCATAATGAAAGCATGCAATAAAAATAAGTGATACTTGTACAATTTTAATTTAATCCTTTTTATTGTATGATCACGTGCCATTAAATTCTCATATTTCAGACTCAACTTTCTCCAATTTGTCATTATTGTTTATTTAATACACACTGATTCTGATCTTATGACTGAAACCCGTTATTGAAGGTAGTGGTTGTTCTTTTAGTTATAATTTACATTGATTTAATGATATCTTTATCTTTATTGCTATGATCATTATAAATAATTTCTTTTATGAATAAGGAAACCATTGTCAGTATCCATGGATACTTGTCTATAAATAATTTTTATCTGGTTATTACTAACGAAAAAAATATCAAAAGTTGAGCGTAAAAATTATTATCGACTTATTTTTGTATGTGAATAATTTTTCTGACATTATTCCATGATAATCTGTCCATAAACTTATTTACGGACACAAATCCACCTGTGATTTATCTCATTTGTTATTTAAAAAGTTATTTAATAGTGGATGCATCTATCACCTTTATTAAGACCCCGTAACCATAAAGTTAAATTTAATTTAATCATTACTAAATAATTAATTCATTTTTAAAAAAAATATTTTATTTTAAGTTGTGAATGATCCTTCACTTTATTTCCTCTCACCATCATGTTGCTCCAGGTGGCACCTTAAGGTCTTCTCTCAAAATATCTACCTATATTTATTTGTTGTCATTAAATCTCCTTGAAATGGAAAATTTTCAGAGATAATGATGTGTGTCTTTACATACATAAGAACAAGATGAACATCCAATGCAAGTTCAAATAAGTCAAATGACGTTGATATTGGTAAAGAATTTTGTAAAATAGGCCACAAAATAAGCTTGGTTTTACGTGGAATTTTTGCTTTCCATAACCATTTATAAAATTGGCCACTTTGTCTTGAAAAAGATTTGGAACACAACCAATTGAAGAGGTGCTGTAAATTCCATTAGATTAATATAATAAGATCAAATTCAAGCATATGATAAAGTTTGTGCATCTTATATTTTATGGCATGCATTTAGGAGTGTCTTATAATATTGGATTATCTATGATCATTTTACTTTAACTGCTATCTTAGTCTAATTTTTTTTTTTTTGTCTTAAATGTTTTTTAATTTCGATTGTGAATGTAGATTTTTGTAAGTAGTTTAACACTCAAGTTGTATGCAAAGTTTCATTATGTCACTTTTAAACGTGTTTCCTTATTTATAAGTTTTGAGTTAAATTTATGCGTGTATAAGATTAAATTAGATCTAATTATTTTTTAATATTAGCTTACTCATTAACTATAGTGTTACACAATAATTATTATTAAAATATAATTATGTTTAAATAGGATTGACACAAAAATAATCAAGATACATAGATTTATAAAAAATGTCCGTATCTCAATCAATCATGTAATACAAGTGAAATAGGCATATAGAGATTATTCAAATTCTAATTGCCTTTAAAGAATTAACTCTTATCTTACATTGCATTTGGAAGGGGAATTTAAACTATATTAAATTTGAATTGATCTTAATTCAAATTGTTTTTTTTTTTAAATATTTTGTTTAGACAAAACAACTCAAATTTAGTAAATTCAAATTTTTTATTTGGGTAATTTTGTAATTATCACCAAATTTAAAAAATTATTTAATTATAAAGTAATTATTAAAACTTTAAAAATATCAATATTAATAATATTTTATAGTCGATCTTGGTTGATTTTTTGTCAGTCAAGATTTTTTCATTTGATATTTAAGAAAAAAAATCCCAATTGATGTTAATTGAGATTATTTTAAATCCAATTCCAGTTATTTAAGATAAATTTGATCGGAGTTATTTTTACAGTATTGAAGATTGAAAGTTTTTTCTTGATATTTTCTTATCAATGTCGGTTTCAAAATTCTTTTGTAATTGATATTGGTAAAAAGAAACAATTATAAATTTTTTTCATTTAACATTAAAAAAAACTCTTAGCAAACTATTGGCAAAAGATGATATATCCACTGATGATTTAAAAAAAAAAACGTAATAGACATATTAAAATCAATTCATATAGACTAAAACAAAGAGTAATCCCAATAATATCTTAATCTTAGTTAAACCAATAACACTCCAACTCAAATTGAGTTAAGAGAAAACTATTAAGAACAAAAATGAATAAATTTTTATCATTTAGATAGAATTTAAAATTCTCTAATTTTAAGCAATCCAATTATCCTAATAAAATATTATAGAATTTCAATTTTTTTTTAAAAAAAAGTTACCTAAATACATATTTTATAAAAGAAAATTTTAAATTCTGTAAAAAAACTATTGACTCTCTAAAAATTCCCCGCCCATCACACTTCCGAGTATTGTAAATTTTGAATTGTTACAAAATCTATCGAATTCAGTGGTTAAGTGTGATTCAATTGTCACACCTCATTCACTATTTTTCAAATGAAACATAAATCAATCAATCAACTTGTTTTTTCTTAACTTTTACATTTAGATATTTGATAGTTAAGATAGATTTTTTTGACAAATACTTGTGATTTAACCCCATATATAACGCACAAAGTATTTCTACCGACAACAAATTCCAAATAAATTCTCCCACTAAAAAAATTTCAGACTGTGTGCATCACAAATACCAAGCCCTTTCTTTATTTTATGAGTAAGAATTTTGTTCCAATTTACAATGTTCTATCCCTTCATTTCTCCAAAAGATGACCAAAAGAAATTTCAAACAATCGTATTAATCTATTCATACAGCAAAGGAAGTGAAAACAGAAATTCAGACACAGCCACTCAACTCTATTCAAGAGATGTCCTTTCAATGAAGCAAAATTTTGTAACTTAATATAGAACTAAGAATTTATTTATTTTTTCTAACTAGACCCTTCAAAAGGGAAAATCCAAGGCATTGCCCAAAATCATTAAGCCCCTTCATATTACAAATAAAATGAACTTAATTTTTTATCTTCAGTGGAACATCTTTACAAAAGATGAACTTAAATTTCATGCAACTAATTTTCAAACCACATTCTTTGCAAAAGATATCAAAGGTATATGTTGAACATATAAAGATCGTTTTTTTTTTTTTTTTAATACACATAACAAATAATGGTTTGTCAAGTTTCTCTTCAACCAATAGCTGAATATACAAACACAACTATATCTGAATTTGTATATAGCTGAGTTTTCTTTCAAATGTGGTAAAAAGAATTCAATTCCGAACCACAGATTTTATTAATCAAGATAAAATATGCTTCAATAATTTTAACTGATCTCTTATTATATATTGAAAAACATCTTTAATGCAAATTAAAAAAAATCACATACCGAAAAAATCAATATATAAAAAAAATAAAAATATTTTAAGAATATTTTCAACTTAAGGTAAAAATATATTTAATAAGAATTCCTTTGCGAAGTCCAAAACTTCAGAACACGTGTGTAGAAGAAAGACTCAAGGGTGAGCGAAAAAGGAAAAAAAAAATAAAAGAAAAAAAAAGAAAGAGAAGAATCGCGTTGGGTCCGCGTGGCGTTATTAGTAGATTCGACGAAACGCAAGGGCATTTGGGTATTTTCATCTCTCAATCCTTTTTATTGAAATACTAACCACCAAACAACAATAAAGGGAGCAGCAGCAGTACCTGCGTCGTGTTCTGTTCTGTTCAGTCAGTAAAGACAAAAATCGCAAACCCAAAATCAAACCAATCTCAATGTCATGAGCGCGTGCATCCAAACCTAGCTGCTATCGCAGCCATGTCCACCACCGCCTCCTCCTCTCACTGGACCTCCGACGCCGTCCACGGGGGATCCCTCCGCCCCGTCGACCTCGACTCCGGAACCAACGGCTGGGCCTCCCCTCCCGGCGACCTCTTCCTTCTCCGCTCCCCCAATTACTTCACCAAACGCCAGAAAGCCCCTGCCGGCGACTACCTACTGGCGCCGGCCGGAATGGACTGGCTCAAATCGCAATCGAAGCTCGACAACGTCCTTGGTCGGCCCGACAACCGTGTGGGCCAGGCCCTCCGCCAGGCCCAGGCCCAAGGCAAGGCCCGTAAGAGCTTCATCTTCGCTGTGAACCTTCAGGTGCCAGGGAAAGAGCACCACAGCGCGGTATTCTACTTTTTCACGGACGAACCGGTTCCCTCCGGTTCGCTCCTGGGGCGGTTCATCGAGGGCGATGACGCGTTCAGGAACCAGCGGTTCAAGCTGGTGAACCGGATCGTGAAGGGGCCGTGGATTGTGAAAAAAGCGGTGGGGAATTACAGCGCGTGCTTGTTGGGGAAGGCGCTGACGTGTAACTATCACAGGGGACCGAACTACTTCGAGATTGACGTGGACATTGGAAGCAGTACCATCGCCAACGCTATTCTGCGCCTCGCCTTGGGCTACGTCACCAGCGTCACCATCGACATGGGCTTTGTTGTGGAGGCGCAGGCGGAAGAGGAGCTCCCGGAGAAGCTCATAGGGGCGGTTAGGGTTTGCCAGATGGAGATGTCCGCGGCCACCGTCCTCGATGCGCCCAATGCTCCACGCGGCAACAAGGTCAACCACCTCAGTGGTAACGATGAGTAAAAATTTTAAATTAAAAAATAAATAAAATATAACAATGTATTTTTTTATATTAAATGTTTATCTAGATGATTTAATTTCGTTTCACTCTGCTTGGTCCTCGTTATCCGTGTATTCTTAGGCTCTTTTTTTCGGGAGTAATAAATTATTCGCTGAATTTCGGTCCTTTGGAATTACTGCGATTACTTTTGTTTTGCGATTTTATCTGTAAAATTGGAAGTAGTGGGACAGGGAATGACGAAAAAGGTTGCATTTTTAGCATCGGAGAATTTGTGATTTGGGATTGTGGCATTTTTTTATGGGATGGGAGAGGACAGGTTTGGTCGGTGAATCTTTTGGTTGGTGGGCGGCTACTGAGGTGGGTGGGAGCTGCCTAGGGAGGAAATGTAGTGGAATGGAACCTCACATGCTGTGGAAAACTTCCATAAAACAAAACTTCCTTAAAACGTAGCACTAGGAAAAAACCCTTTTTATTAACACTATGTTTTCTAATATTTTCTGAAACTGTTAACGTTAATGTTATCTACTGTGTTGCTTTTTTGTGCTAATATCAAAATTTGATTGAAGAACATTGTGACAGTACCCACCAATACAACTACAATGGGGGCTTTGGGTTGCCTTGTTTTGGTTTTATTATGATTCTTCCACATCATTGATCCACCAAGGTATTGATTTGGGGAATCAAACAGCACAGTTGACGTACCTTTTCGTCGTGTTAAGATACTTCTATTCTATTGGACGATAGCATTGAGAGATGCTGGGACTATGGGACAGCGATGATGCTGATTACTATTTTATGGGATTATGCTGTCTTTTTGTTCAGAATATTGTCATAGTTTAAATCAAAACTGTACCAGAAAGATTACTGTACAGAAGAATGAATATGGGTTTAAAGAGTTGTGGTTTTAATCTGGAACGAAGAAGAGGTGGATGTTTAGTTTCGACACAGAATTGAAACTGAAAAAAAAAAAAAAATGAGTTAAAGACGGTTTGGTTGTAGCTTTAATCGGGATTATCTTATGCGTGTCATTCATTTTGTATGTTTTCAATTTAATAATTTTGACTAAGCTGTGTATGATTAAGATCAATAATGACGTTTTGTCTCACGGTGTGCTGTTTTTTAGTGTAAAATATTGCTCTGTTTCCGTCTCGTTCACTGTGCCAACACTCTTCTGAGAAAGTGGTGTTGCCTTTGTTATTTCTGGTTGGAAAACGTCGTAGAATACTAGAATTTTTTTTTTTTTTAAATTATCATAAAGTTTAAGTTATTTTCTTACAGAAAAATTATCAGTCCATGAATGAACTTTTAGAAAAATAGTTTTTTTGGTACCCAAACATATGTTGAAGTCAACTTGTGGTTAGGGTCATACCTGGTATCTTACCTCATGCTTAGGCTTACAGAATCCGATTCTATATTCAATCTTTTTTTAATGATAACGACAATTGGTATTTTTGAATATGAAAGCAATGAAATTTATAGGAAGTTGATAATTGTTACCTCATGAAGAGGAAAATAATCCCGCAATGCGCCTAATATTTGGACGCCGATTTTTCTGAAAGTCTGATGCAGTATTTAATTACAGTTGCCTTCTTAGGGTAGGGGAAAAGTGGAGTAAGTAACTCTACTTCTCCCAAATACATTCTTCTTACTTTAAGACAGATTAAATGAAAAAACAAATTGAAAGCAATCAATACTATCTTCTAATAATACAAATAATTGTTATCATGGTAAGTAACATATATGATGCCACAAGAACTGGCACTAGAATCCAAGCCAAAGAAAAATGTTATTCCTGGATTTACACAACCTCAGTAAGAATCAACCTTAGTGCATCACATGAACAGAAATGAACAAAAATTTCTAAAATAGCTACTACCAGACTAACACATTTGTAAAGGTGCTTTCTGAGCCTCATCATCAATCATTTCTTGATTCATAAAATCATTGAAAGTAGCTAAAAAAATGTGCAATTCATATTCCAAACAAAGAAAGGAAAAGGCTAGTATTCCAGTGTCTTTTTTTCTTTATAGGAAAATATTAATCATTAATGTTAGCCTTTGGAAGGGGGAATTTGAACTTACAAGCTATTCCTTTGGCCATAAAAAGCTCAGTTGTTACCAAAGTTTCAAGCTCATCAACATCGTAAAATTGAAACTTATGTCCTTTGGCTTCCTCTCAAATGCAATGATCTTGTCATTCTTATTCTCTATCTCCTATACTTGTATGGGTATATCTATCTTTTTAACACAAAAAGCTGAAAGCTGGTGTATGAGTTTTTCTTGCTTTTGGCATAAAGCTGGTACCTTTACAGCAAGGTACCCTCCATTGCTTTGTCAGTACATCTTGCAATCACTAACCTGAAAGAAATGGCAATAAAGAACAGTTCTTCAATCATGCATAAATTAATAAAAGAATCAAATTCATGAAATGCAATTACCCTGGCAGGTTGGTTTCGATCACCCCAATTCAGGCACAAAAAGTGCAAGGATTGGATTAGTTGTTGACCAGCAGAAATCCATTACACCCTCAACCTTTATTTTGGATTGACTGAGAATTTACAGTTTTAAAGAAATTCAAATGCATTAAATTGAATTGATTTTATTTTAAAGGTTTAATTTTTAAATGTTTTATTTGGATGAAATATTTCAATTACCACTAAAAAATACTAGTAACACCAATAAAAACAATCTTATACAGGTCAACAACAAAAATAAGCATTATAGACATCAATACAAAATATGGCTAACATTTATTGAAAAATAGACACGGATATTAACCCAAAAAACCTTAATTAATCATAAATTTAAAATAATCTTTAACCAGATCAATGATAAATAATTTTAACAATGTGAATCGAAAAGTGATCTGTATGGGCATCGGCTAAAATGCCCCTTTTTAAGTAAGTATTTTCTAAATTTTTTTTATTTGTTTGGTATTTAGTATAACATTAATTACTCTTTTTCAATCATATCACTATATCTATTTTTATACTTAATTTACACTTATACATCTATTATAAGGTGAAATTGAAAAAAAAAAATTCAAATTATTAAATTAAGAAAATTTTGTATTGGTACTTTTTGACCCAGTGCATCCATGTTGACTAAATTTGTTACTTTTTCTCCAATTACAAATCAAAATGTTTCAAGACTGAAGTTCAAACAGGACTAAATTGTAAATTGTCAAAAACCCTCTTTAAAGTTCAATTACAAATTATGTCCTAATATGCTAATATATCAGTCAAACTAAACATTTTCTGAAAAAAATAGATGAGAGGACAACAAATAATGGAGAAAGAAGAAAACCAAGATAAATGAAACTATTTAGAGACACTATTCATAGGTTGCTGCACCAAGTTTTTTCCTTTATGCATTAGTTGATGCACAAGATATTCTAATTTCACCCATATCACCAGATTTTACTCCAACACTAGTGAGCTTCAAGAACGACCGACCCCAATTTTCAAAGAAAAACTCTTGATCTTTTGCAAAATTCTCCACCAAGATCCTTGTGCTATCATTGCTTATCAAAACAGAATCTGATTGGAATAGGCCCTTGTGAGCCAGAAGATTTTGGTAGTACATGTTGTCAAAGAGCAAAGATGTTTGAGGATCATTGTTCACCTTCACAGATGGTTGGACACCAGCTGGACATTGTTCCATTAGCACATTAGCATAGTCACTATCAAGGGTTTTGTCTATGAGCCTAAGCTTTCCTGTTGAATCTTCTTGAAACCGATCCCTGAATGAGCTGCAATGTGCTATGCCTATGGTATGAGCTCCTGAGAAAAGCTTAAACATAAGTATGCAGTGCTAGCATGATTTCAAAGCAAACTGTGAGATGTTAACATATTCAATGAGATTGTTCAAAAGAAGCAAACCAATAATAGAAAAAGCATATTAAACTGACAAAAATTTGATTTGAAACACATCACATTAACCCTTTAGTTAGAACTGTTTTTGGACATAGAAGATGCACCTGAAAGGACTACAAGATCAAGTAAGGATAACCCTTTAGTGGCAAAGAGTTGAACCATCTCATCCATTGAAAAACTGGTGTCCACAATGTTGGGTCTGACATTTGAAGCCACTGAAACCATTCCATCTCTCCTACCTGTAGGAATCAGAATCCTTGGTCCACCAGCCTGTTCTCAAGAGCCTTTCAGTTAATAACCGTACCAAAAGAGATGTCATGTCAATAACCATTGAAGAATATATATATATATATATCATCCATGCAATGAGGTAGAACTTACTATTTCAACAGCATCTCTAGCAGCAATAGCTATTATGTCCGCACAAGAAACAGTTCCAGGGCAGAATTTCTCAAGGACCCCTTTTGCTGAATCTATCACTGAAAATCCTCCAACAGATCTATTTGCTGGATCACTTTGTTCTGTATTGTTCCCTTGTAGCATCAAAGAGGCATCACATCCCTGCATATAAAGTGATCGTTGTTACATCAAGGAAACTTACTCTGAATTCATAATCACTTTTTCTTTTAATGAAAGTTTGATATGCTTCAAAGTTGGTACTTCTAGTGTCATCTATCACAAGCAGCACATAAAAGAAATACATGCAAATGTATATAAGAAACAATAGGGACTAGATCAAAAGAAAAGCACATTTCATGAAGCAGTTGAATACTAACCTCCACAAAGCAATCATGGAAAACCAAGCGAAGGAGCCTTCCAGGAATAGAAGGATCAGTGGAAGAGAATGAGCTAACTGTGTCTCTTATGATTAACTCAGCTGAAGGGCATGAGTCTGCATAGAAGTTGAAAGAGAGGCTACCCTTAACAAAGCAAACAAAAGAGAACATAAAAAGAGAAGAGATTGCCAGGGAAAGAATTCCTGTTCTTGTTTCCATGGAACCAGTTTTTAGTACTTTTGGGGCAATGCATTGAATGTGCAGAGTCTTCCACTTGATAAGGATACAATAGCAGGGTAATGTAACTAGGAAATTGTGCATATTTAAAACTACATTTATGTGGTTAGTTGAAGTCAGTAGGTAGATAGAGGATTTGGTTACTGTTTCTAATTACTTGATGGCTTCTCTCATCAAGCATTGGTTTTGGTAAATTAGTGAAAATGCTCAAGAATTGTTTTGGTACTTTCATTACCTGTTGCAAACTTTAAAGGCCTTCTGTATCTGATTAAACACTTTATCAGGTTACAACAGAGAGTTTAATTAACTTACAAGTTCATCTAATTATTTGAATGACGATGAAGAAAACCAGTTTATCAATGTAATTAGTGTGAATATGTGCTTTAGTTCAATTTAATTCAAACACAAGTATTATAAAAACTTTAGGTTAACGCAGTTACAGTAATAGTTTTTCTTAAGATGTGTATTATCTGTATGTAACTAGTGTCACAATGTCTTATCTTAATGTTTTTTAATCATTTAAATACTGAAAGCATTATTTACATAGATTTAATTGTAAAACTACTTACGCATTGGTAAACGTTAAAATATTTTTGTTTAACTTTTTAAAAGGTATATTCTGAAAAGAATATATAGTTAAATTTAATTAACTGGGAAATATATGAACTTAAAAGAAAAATTTTATTGTGAGATATTAATATTAAGTAGATGAACCTAATATAATATAACATGTATATTTAAAAATAATAAATATGACAATTATTTGCACCCGTATTTAAAAATTTTATATGAACTTATGAAAAGTGTTTTATAACTACGGTTGAATCAATTGAGACGAAAGTTTTTTTTTTTTTTTTTTTTTTTTTTTTTTTTTTTTTTTTTTTTTTTTTTTTTTTTTTTTTTTTTTTTTTTTTTAAAAAAAAAAAAAAAAAAAAAA
>Ga0099824_1006252_pt1 | contig 16427 bp, 6 predicted proteins | sample SiratrowhiteBW_FD_76837 | JGI IMG/M metagenome (GOLD analysis project Ga0099824, IMG submission 76837) | Root nodule microbial communities of legume samples collected from California, USA - Siratro white BW | ecosystem: Host-associated > Plants > Roots > Nodule | place: USA: California...
GCAAAAAAAAAAAAAAAAAAAAAAAAAAAAAAAAAAAAAAAAAAAAAAAAAAAAAAAAAAAAAAGTAAAAAAAAAAAAAAAAAAAAAAAAAAGACAGAATAGAGAGGATAGAGAAGAACAAGGATCAGAGAAACTGTGTACGCACTTGATTATCATTTCAGTGTGTATACGTTTTGTCTAAAATACACCAGTTCTTTTCTTATTTATTTTTACATATCACAAAATTGGTTAATGTGCCTGGTTTTTCTTCTGATTATTATTTCAGAGTTGGACTCAAGACTTGTGTTGAATTTTGATTTTTTGTTTTGCTCTGCAGTGATGAGTTTGCTGCCGGATTTGGTTCTCACACACCCATGATTCTTGGGCAAGCCAAAGTTGTCCGTTACTTCCCTAATTATGAAAGGTGAAACCTATTTCCCCTTTTTATTGATTTATTCTAATATTAGTAGACTGGATTTGAAAGGAACAATATGACATCGTTGATACTTGTAACTGACTTCGCATCGTGGGAAAAAGGCTTGGTTGTTGTTGTAGTATGTTAACTTTGAAAATGGTTGTTTTTAATGTTACAGAACATTAGAAATTGCAAAGGCTGTAATGAAAGAGAGAACATTTGTCAGAAGCAAAACAGATAAGATCATTCATCTTTCAGAAGATGGGAAATTAGAAGAGGTCAGTTGTTGATTTAGATATGTTGTACCACTTTTCTTTAACGTTGCTTAAGCTTTGGAGAAGTTGTTTAGTTTTGTTGATGTCAGCAGTAAACCCTTTATGCCCTTATTTGGCTGGGTGGTATACTGTAGTTGTACTTGTGGGATAGACATAATTTCTTCTTTATGTATTAAATTCTCATTAGACCCGGTTTCTTCATGCACTCAATCAAAGTACTATATCACACAGAAACCATCCTTATCATTAGATGGGCTGAATGTCTACCCTAGAAAATTGAAATTCCTTAGTTACATGATAGACCATGTTTCTTATGCATCAATTGAGATGGACTGTGTAACATTTAATCTGTGATTTCTAATCAATTGACTTTGGTATTTTAAATTAGCTTCTGAACATAGCGCTGATTGACGAGCTTTTCCGGAAGTTTATTATAGGAGAGACAAGTAAAGGAAAATTGAATTAGCTACTCCATAAGTTAAAATTAGCACTTGCATGAGCTAATTTATAGAAACTCTCATATAGTTTCTCTGGTTTTTTACTTAGATTGTAGAGAAGTTAACTTATTTTTTTCTTACTTTTTCTCCTAGAAGGATTTTTGTAGAAACTCGTTCAATCAGGTCCACAAGATATCCCTTTTTTAAATATAATTAATGCTCAACGATTTCATTTTTCTCAGTTAGATTTTTGACAAAGAAATGCTTCTAGATTATTTTTTCTTTCTTTTGAATGATATCAAACTTTACTTGCTGATGTTACTTGTTTTTCTGTTTATAATATTACATAGCTTGAAGAACAATATCTTTGTAGTCTAACCTTTTCCTGAAACACTTTAATGTTTGGTATGCAGATTATGCATGCAAAATCATGCTCTGATCTTTACAGAGTTGTTGGTGAGGATTTTTGGTTGGCTACCTGGTGCAACAGTACTGCATTTGAAGGGTATGTGTTCACAGTGGTAACGGTGAAACACAATTTCTTTGACATTTATTTACTTTTTGGATGTTCTTGCTTTTTCAGGAAGCAGCTTGAAGGTACTAGGATAACCGTTGTAAAAATGTAAGCTTGACACACAAACCTTGTAAAATTTTAGTTTTCACGCTTCGAATTTAATTGGAAACTGAACATGTTTTTCAGGGGGGAGCACGGTTTCGACTTTGCAATCAGAACACCTAGTACACCTGCTAGATGGGAGGATTTTGACGAAGAAATGGCAGTGGCATGGGAAGTATGTTTCTCATACCAAGCAACTTTTAGTGTATTAATTAGCTGACAGTGGTAGATGTAATGTTTTGACATCCTTTCCAATGATCTCATCCCCATATTTATCATTCAATCATCATTAATATTTCGTTGACCTTTTTCAATAGAAGGTAGCCAACAGATTTTATTATTGTCAAAGTTTCAGCTGAAATATGGTTTTATATATGGCTCAACTTATTAGATGAATTATAATATTTACCTTGTACTCATCTTGGAAATGTTATGGCGTCAGACTATCTGCAATGCTTACTGTGGTGAAAATTACGGGTCTACTGATTTCGACTTGCTTGAAAACGTGCGAGATGCAATTTTAAGGATGACATATTACTGGTATATTTTTTTTCAAAATGGGTTATTTATCTTCTGATTTTGAGCATTTGAAAATAATTTCTGTTAATCTGACTGGACTGTTTTTCAGGTATAACTTCATGCCACTGTCTAGGGGATCTGCTGCAGTTGGATTTATCGTTATGCTGGGCTTGTTACTTGCTGCCAACATGGAGTTCACGGGAAGCATCCCACAGGGTTTTCAGGTTGATTGGGAAGCCATTCTGAACTTAGATCCAAACTCGTTTGTGGATTCGGTTAAAACTTGGCTGTACCCATCTCTGAAGATGACAACCTCATGGAAAGATTATCATGATGTTGCGTCAACTTTTGCAACAACAGGCTCGGTTATCGCTGCTTTGAACTTTTCTTCTGATGATTGAGCTCCTGTAATTATGATGACCATGAGACTTAATGCATAATAACTTTGACATGTTAGTTACATTGTAATCATATGTTAAATTATACAATAAAGTTATTATGTCATTGGGTGAAAAATGACCTCTTCTCACTATTTTTTCCTCACTGCATCAATAGAAAGTGATAAGAGGCGAATGCTTTATGTTTGTATTTTGTTAGATTTTTCGCAACGTCAATTGGTGTTGTCATAATTATTTTCATCCTTTTATTATTTTCTCCACCCTTCCATTTATTTCCTGCTTTATCTGTACTATTCCCGTGATGCCCTAAGGTTAGGTTTATATTCTATCTTTGGAGGTATTTTATTGTGTAGTGCGCAGAAGAAACCAAAGCAGTTTGGTCGGATAAGGCGCATAAATCCAACTTTATTGCAAGAGATCTGTCCATTTTGTAAGAGGTCATAAAATAATATTTAAACGGGAATATTTTATGATTAATATCACCAACTTGATTTATCCTTTTCATGAACTGTGTGACATTAATTTATTTTGTCCATTTCACTTAACGGATAGAAGGCTTTGCACAAAAAATATAAAAAATATCACGGGCATAATTCAATCTATCATTGTATAGCTGAATTAAGCTTTTTTATTCATGTCTTTCATTTATCGCCTATATTAAATTTATTTTAGTTAATTTGCATTTGCAAACAATCAACAAGTTATAAATAACACAGCAGAAAAGAAAATGGAAAGTTATATAAATTACTAATCTCTATTGTTGAAGTGACAATGAACTTAATTTCTTTAGATTAAATTTGAGAGTTGAATTCGGTAAATGAAAAAGATAAATATTAAAAGAAATTTATCCTTTTAAATAAACTCAAAATAATCAGTTTACATTAGTTCGAGTGAAACGTGAATTGCAGATAAGTAGACTTTAAAACCAAAAAGTAATATATAATATAAGGAACTTTAATTCTTACTAGATTAGGACCAGTTTGTTTAAAATAAAAGAAGTGATTCTAGTTTAAAATAATTTAGTGATTACCTTTTAGATATTTAAAAAATGATAGTTTACAATTAAAAAATAATTATTTTATTAGAAACTGTTTTAAATAGTTTTTATTGTAATTAGACCTTTTATTCTTTCTAACTTCTGATTACTTAGGTGTTTGCATCTCAAATACCAAACCAAGCAAAAAAGCTACATTTATGATTGAAATAATTAAGTAATCTGACCATAAGCATCTTTTCACTTTCCGGTAGGCATATAACTTTAATAATATCTTCTTAATCATTCCTAAAAAAATATTTGATTTGTTTTCTTTTCTACATATAGGAATATGCAATGTAAATATATTTTGCATCTTCAATGATGATACGTGGAGGTACAAGGGACAAGTGCGTGACAGGTAAAACAAGGAACAAGTGACTGATTCACCACATATTTAATTCTTGAGCAGCTACTTAACATCACTTGTGCTGCTATGGATACCTAATAAAGATCATAAACCTTGAATTGATTGATATACGCAATGGTCCACAAATATGTAAAGTTAGAATTTGAGATTGAAATTTCAAAGACATGACAACCCCTCCTATATTTTAAATTCAATTTGCGTATATGAACTGTAAAATGAACATTTACCACCTACTGCAATAATTCTTTTCAAACTAACAGATTTTATACATCAGCAAGCATATAATAATACTATAGACCAACAATAATAAAATAATATTAAACACATTTTCAATACAAAATTTCTATAATATATTTTCTCTTTTAATTTTCTTTTACTTAATTTAAATAACCTATGTTTTTACTCTAATTTTATTTTTCTCATTCTTCACTTTTTCATCACATCATCCAAACAAAGAGGATGAAATGTACACCCAATTATAGGTGTCAAATGAAATGATTAAAGAGGACCATTTAGTTAATCAATTTGTAGTGACGTGAGTCACATTCTAAATTATTCTAGATATCTTTAAAAATATATATAGAATTAAAAATGAAATATGTATTTTAATTTATATTAATGAAATTAATTTTAATTTTATATATAATGATTCAATATATAAATTATAATATATATATATATACATTTTACTATTTTTTTTTACTTTTTTTATATAATTTTTATTTTTAATATTTGTAATAAGAATAAATATTGACTCTTGTTAATGGAAGTGAATACTAGTATTGTGATATTCACATTCATACATACCTGCTACCAATTAATATATATATATATATATATATATATATGTGTGTGTGTGTTGTGCATTATATTCTATAGCAATTTCTAAATTTTTTAATACTTAATTTTAATTTTAACAATAAAATTATTAAAAAAATTAACATTTTTAATAAAGTGAACAAAGTAAAAAAATATTTTTTTTTTATCAAAACCTTGTTTACAATTTGATTTCATGGATTTATTTGTTTATTTAAACGTATAAAATTAAAGTTATTTTTTAAAAATATTCTATTTAAACTTATATTTTATAATGTAACTTATTTAAATTTATTGTTTGGAAAGAATACTTTTATTTGTATTAATATTTTACGATATAATTTTATCTAGATTATATTTAAGGTAAATTTTTTTATTTAATTTTATATTTTAAAAAATAGTTTTAAGTAATCTTATTTAATATGTACAAAATGAATAAAAATTAAAAACAACATTATATCCACAGTTTTGAAAAGAATAGTTGTGCCTACACCTAAGTTTTGCTTACACCAATGTCACACTTATGTGTTCTATCCATACCATAATGGCGTAGGAAGTTAATAATTAATAATTGAATTGTTAGTGTTATTTGTGTGAGAAAATTTAATTATCACATGATGTCACTTAAAAAATATGATTAATATAGATATGAAATGTAGTTAACTATGTTGATAAATTTATTAAATGGTCATTGTAATTTAATAAGTGCATATTTATCTAAGAATGACTTAAAAATATTAAACATGAGTTTTGAAGTAATATAATCAAGAAGAATTTTGTTAAATATAACATTAAATTTGATTAAAAGAACATTGAGTTGGAATAGATATTAGAAATGATTAACTATGTTGGAAGATTCGTTACAGCCCTATTTAAATAAATGAATAAATGAAGAAATGTTTCAAAAATTTGTTTCAACATTCAAATCCCTAACCTCTCGTCTAATTACGTTTCCACTCTTTTCTCTTTTTTACGTCAAGCACATCTTTTTCCTTTATCACACGTCTAATTTCATCTCATTTATAATGCTACGCAATGATGGGAGTGGTGTAAAGACACTAATGTACTTGTATCATTTCCCTTATAAACATACGATAGTAACAAAACATATATGGAAACGAGAAAAATTTTCTTAAAACAAGACCTCCTTGCAATCCCTGTTTCAGATAATATTAACCTCAATTTTGCACGATTATTCATTAAAAGTGAGACATTCTGAAACTAAATGTTCCAATATTTAAAAAAAAAAGTTATAAGGAAAAATGATAACTCGTATTTTGTACAAGTTTTTAATACAATATAATACATGACATAAAAAAACAGATGCAAGTATAAAATAAGATTATTAATATGATGGAGAGACATAAAAGGGAAAAATCAATTATATGTACAACGAATATAAATAATATAGTTAATGTGTCAAAAAAATTGTAAAAATATAAAAAAAAATAATTTATGTACAACCATTATAATAAATAATGCTAACCTTCATATACTAAAGCCCGATGCCAAAATCTAAGTGGCCACATATATAGATGTTGCGTTAACATCATCTGTGTTTTCCATCTCAATAATTTGTTATAGTAACCAATCTCATGCTAGAAAATATTCATAGTAAAATTACTGACATAATATAATAATCGTGAAGGTTTTTTTTTTTTTTTCTTTAACAGCATAATCGTGAAGGTGTTAAAGTATGGCAAATGATTCTCTAAGTATGTATAATTTAGGCTCAAATTCAAGATTATTTCATTAAGGTGATATTAGTTGATTTAGGCCCTTGTTCACTTCCCTTTGTTGGCTTCTTTTATGTGTACTAATTTATGGTCGAAAGCAATTAACATGAAACTGGTAAAAGAATATTTCCCCCTTTCTTGTGAATGAAGGCAAAAGTATTGGGCATGCCAATGTAAAAGGTTCATATAAATCAATTCATACCTCACTCTTCCCAGTTCTTCTGATATTTGCAGTCACTAATTTTCTACCCTCACTCATCCTTCTACCCTTTCTTCTCTCCCTTGCTCTTCTTCTAGTGAAAGGTTCCTCTACAATATACCAACTCATACCTATACATAATGCAAACATGAAAAAGAGTTCATTAAGGCCTTCCATTCACCACTTCAATGCGTGGTTTTGGCTCTAATAAGTGATATAATATAAATTACTCATGCATTTTGCACAACTAAACCTTGCATGAAAAACAAGATAAACTTAGTACTCACCTTTCATTTTTCTCCTCGTTTTCTGACTCCAATTCTGCCCCATCACGAATTCTTTGATTTCTTCGTGTTTGCTATACCACTTTGACTGAGCGGAAGCAAAGAGCCACGTGGAATTCATTTGCTTGTTGAAAATTCGTGCTGCATAGTATGGTATCTTGAACCCCTTTGAGTTCATGAACTTCAAACAATCCATCAAGCTCTCCTTAGCAAGCCCTTTCATGTCATAAGCTTGTGATCTTCTCCACAAACTCTTACTGTGAGGACGCGCCACACCCGATAGGCACAGTGCTCTAGTGGCATCACTGATGGCACCTTCTGCATCTTTCAGAAGCAAATAGCACTGAGCTCTATTGCCATGAAGCACAATTCTCTCTTTCCTTAGATTTAAAGGGCACAAATCTAAAGCCTCTGAGTATTTCTCAACAGCTTTTTCAATCTCCCCAGCAAAAAATCTCTCACTTCCTTCTTGTTTCAGAACACATGACAAGGCTTCTTTTTCTCTAATTTCCTGCACACTCATCAGCTTCTCTCTCTTCACTCTTTCCACCTTCATATTCCATAATTCTTCTAACCTTCTTCTGCTTCTTTCACTATTCAAACAAAACTCCTTAACCTTGATCTTGTGGTAATCGTGTAAGAGAACCTGCATGATTGTTTTTCCAACGTTGTATTTTCCTTTGAGGTCTCTTAATTCAACCAAATCAGCAAGCGCTGGAGCTGCCGTGTCTATCACTTTGTACCTTGTAACCGGGTCTATGAGAAGTTGCACAAGACTTTCAATAGCCAAGTGTTGCCTTTCATCTGAGGATCTTGACACGTGGCACAAACCCTCTACCACTTCCTGCAAGCTTGCTATGCTTTCTCTTCCCATTTGTGTGTGACACAGAGTTTTCAAAAGTCCTATTCCAGAAGGTGAAGAGGGGTTTGATAGTCCCCCCCACATACCACACAAGTCCTTCAAGAATTTCTTCCTACATATTAACCTGAGAGATCTTTCTCTACATGCAAAGCAGTCTAGGAGAAAGAGAGACCAACACTGAAGCTGGCTGGCCCATTCTTCTGCCTTTCTGTTTTCCAATTCAAACCCTCCAAACCCTCTTGTCAAAAGGTTCCTATGGTACTTCAATCTCTCTGCTTTCTTCAAGCCAACAAAGTCATCATACACCTTGTTCAGACACGTGGAAGCTATATTCATGGCTGCTTCTATGATTTCTACTTCATATGCTTTGACGGCTTCAAAAGTTGCTTCATGGCTGGCTAGATGACCCATTGCTCTAAGTGCAGCCCTTTGTTCAACCCAACTTATCTTACCCCGAAGAAGTTCAAGCAAAGGCTGAACCACTAAGGACTTAACAGCTTTTTTGGCAAACTTGGCTTTGATCATGGTATATGAACCAATGATATGTGCCGCATAGTAGGGTATATAAATGTTCTGGTGCCTGAGAAGCCAACTTCTGTCAGTGACACCTTTACTAATCAGCTTGGCCATGCATGTGAAGATGCCAAGGGAAGGGAATTCAGGGTCGTTTGGTTTAGTCATGGCGATTTTCCAGATCCCACTTAGGACCAGCACATGTTCTTGGTTGTTTCTGAGAGGCATTTGTTTGAAGTATTTAGCTATTTTGGCTCTTCTCACAGAAGGCACTGTTTCAGACAAGATACAGAAGAAACAAGAACAGTTCAATTTGTGACCAGGCTTGTTGGTTGAAATTTCTGGGATTCGGAATTCCATGGATGTGGAATTCAGATATTGAAGCCTTGGATGGTGTTTGTGCCGTAGGGAAGGATGAGCACACATTCAAAAAATATTTTATATAGCATAATTTTTCAGAATTTTTTATTTATCCACTAAATGGAAATCATTAGGTTGGAAAAAGTACACATTTTTACTCATGAAAAACATTATATTATCGTATTGAACTCACCAATTATATTTGATCAAAATGATGTCTTTCTCTATTCGATGTAGCTAGGTTTTGTTACTCAATAATAAGAAAGGATATAAAAAAAATTGTGTTATTTAATTTGTATTTTTAGTTAAACTTCATTTTAGTTTTTACAGTTTCAAATGAATTAGTTCTTAAATTTTAATGTAAATTTAGTCCTCTTCTCAGTTTTATAATAGTACGAAATTGTCACCAAATATTAAGTTTGAATTTAAAATGAAAAACTGAAATCACATTATTAAAAATACTAAATATATTTTAACTATTTAACAATAAATGTTTGTCTTCAGTAAGTTTAATTTATTAAATTTTGGATAAATTTCGTTTTTTTCCTTGATATTTTTAATTATAAAAAAACTTGTAATTAGTTTTTTCCCTAAACATTAATTATAAATTTCACTAACATAATTTACAAATTATGAATACTTATGTAATAAAGATTTTTATATCGATTATTTTTAAAATTTTAATTGATAATATAATTGATATAAATGTACCGAAGTAAAAAGTGAAGACTTTCGATATTGGTCATCTCATTATCGATAGTATATTATCTTAAATAAATTAAAATTGAGATAGACACAACCATCTAGAATGTATTGCTTTTCTTTTTCAAAATGTTTTTTTTTTTTTTCAACAACTTGTAATTACAATAAAATTGCAAAAAAAGATTCACATCTATGGTGGAGGAACAATTGGCGGGTGCAACAAAGGAAGAGAGAATATGATAATGTTGCATCGTGATGTTGAAAAAAAAAATACGAGCAAAAAAGAGAAGAAGAGCAGAGGAAAAACCAGAAGTTCATGCAGGGTAATGTGAAAGTGATGAAAAAATTATTTACATCTCATCTAATATCTTTTTTTTTTTCATATTAGTTCAAATATTAACTGATATAGAAATTAAATATCAATTGATATAGAAAGTTCTTAATTTTTTCACATTAATTGATATAGAAATATTAGTTCAAATATGAACTTATATATAGAAATATCAATTGATATAGAAAGTTCTTTATTTTTTCACATTAATTGATATAAAAATATTAGTTCAAATATGATCTGATACGGAAATATCAGTTACTGATATAGAAATATCAATTGATATAGAAAATTCTTCATTTTTTTCACATTAATTAAAAACCCAACTGATATAAGAAAATATTATATTAATTTTAATATAATTAATATAATATTTTCTTACATTAGTTTACAGGTGAACCGATATAAATATAGTACTTAATATTTACAAAATTATCATTATATTAGTTTTTACACCAGTTTATCTTAAATTAATATTATATAAACAATGTAAAATCACCTTTTCATACTACTGGTGAAATAACTTGTACTCTAACTCTATTTTTATACTTTATATTTTGTATTCTTATAGGTAATACTTTATATCTCATAAAACTATTCATTTTAAAAATCTTTGGATAGAAAACTTTTAAATAGAAACTATTTTTTCAAATTATATCACAAAAATATTAATTTTAATATAAAAACAATTGACAAAATTTATTTTAAATTTGTGATACTAATAATAATTTAGGTGTTGAGATCATGTCCTAAATATGGACAAAAGTTAAATACTTTGTCATGTATAATAATTTATCACATTTGGCTATAATTATTGAAAAAATTGTGTGTTCCCTAAAAGGAAAAGTGGATTATGAATATGTTTACACTTTCACATAAAAAACTAAACTTAATTTCTTCATAAAATAAAATTAATTTATATACAGATTAAAAATAAAATTTTAGATTAAAAAACTTCTATAAGTTCTTGTAGAATCTAATTTTAGTTTAATCTGATCTGCTTTTCTTCTTCTATATAATTGAATGTTTATTTTATTTTTATTTAGCCAGAGTGGCTGCTTGGCTGTGGTATAACAAGTTGAATAGCACATGTTAGACAGTTCAAAAGGTTTCAAAAGCGCCACCTTTGACTGTTTAATCGGTGGGAGGCAAGTTGCTTCTTCAAACAACGGATCCAAAGTTCAAGAAAATTTAACATCCACTCTGTCTTTTAATCACCAACCAAGTAACTTAAAATCTAATAAAATGGCAGAATTTTCTCTTTTCATATTATCCATTCCACCAACTGATCACCCTTTTTTTAGAAATAATTCAATTTAATTTCAGTTTAAATAAAATTTAATTTTAATTAAAATTAATATAATTAAAATTTTATTTTACTATTCTTATTAATCATAATATCATCCAATCAAAATTAATACTTATATTTTCTATCTTAAAGCAACTTTTTACTCAATTAAGACTAATTAAAAATTCTACTGGATTATTCACCTTCTTGACACTTAATTAAATAAAATTCATAAAATTTTGTGAAAACGTATCATTTTGTGAACTCTTGAAGATTATAATCATAATTTTGATTTTAATTATCTTTATCACTAATGTAAAATTAGCCTTTTATAATACACATTTCATATTGGACTTAAAGGAAAAATAAGAAAAAAAATATGTGGCAACATTTTTATAATTAATTGAAACTTTTTTTTTTATACTAGACTGTTTAGGATTCAATGTAAAGCTTAACATTTTCTGAGTTTGATGTAAATATCAACTTTTACATCAAACTCCAAATAGTTAGAGGTAAATGTTAAGTTTTACTTAAATTAGGACTTTCAACTTTCTTCTTTGTCTGGCACAATTTTTTCCTTTTTTGAGTGGCACTATTTGTCTGCGTGTTTCTCGAGGTATTGGAGATTGTGTTTGCTAGTTTGAATGTGTTGGTATTGGTCTTTTGTTATAATAAACGCTTCTCTTATATTGAATTGGAGTTTTTGTGGTTCAAAATGTGCTATCCAGGTATGTGTTTTTATATATCCATTGAATTATTGAAATTGAAATTGTTGTTGTTTTTTATATCACAATCACAATAATAAATAAATGTCTTTATTAAATTTGTTTATTGGTATAATTTTCATTTAATTTAAATTGTGATATTTAGATTGTTAAATTTGATTATTGAAATTAACTTTTTTAAGGAATGAATAATATTATATGATGATTAAAATTATAATTTCTTAATATTTAAAAAATGGTAAGAATTAAATTTATTACTTGTTTCTCATTTAGTATTTTAGTGTAATAGGCAAGTTTATTTATATCACATCATGTATTAGATAAGAATTATCATTTGGATTGGACAAAGATAATACATTTCAACATTAGTTAAAGTCCAAAATTACTTTTATAATTATTAGATAATAATGTGAGTGAAATGTTTCAAGTATTCAAGTATTCAATAATTAAGCTTTACTGTCTCAAAATGACATAAAAAAATAAAAGAACAATGAATAACCTTCCTTCTTGAGTAGAGATAGTGCACTTAGATTTATTTTCTAGTTTAGCTAAATTTTACATTAAAGTGATTTTTTTATTGAACTTTTTTACAAATATTCGTTTATATTATAAGTATATGTCAATTAGTATTTTTCTACATTTAAGGTTTTTGTTTTAAGATAAAATCAATTAAGTTTAAAAAAATGTCCACAATTTACGCGGACCATGCATTTATCGATGTTAATTTTAAACTTTTTTTTTCTTTTTTTATTTAGTATTCATTCACGTCAGTCAATTTAAGATCTGATGTAAATACACATATTTATATTAAATATTTTGTCTGACATAAATTTATACCTCCGACATTCAAATCATACTCTGTTTTGACGTAAATAATCTTAAATAAATAATCCTAAATATATGAGATAAAAAAAATCTCTTTTATACTAATATTCTCTATGTAGATTTTATTAACTTGAGCGCAATGAAAAAAATTATTTAAAATTGGAAAATAATGACACTATACAATCCTGTGATAACCTTATTTGAAGGTAATCTAATAATTAAAAGGAATAAACTGTTATAATGATAAATAAAAAGTGTAAAATGAGAAAATATTAAATGTCAACGGTTGAGACATCAACCTATATCTAATCAAATTAGATTGTAGAAAATATGGTAAAGTAAAATCAAATATCTAATCAATTGAAGTTATTTTTATTATAGTTTTTTTATATATTTCAGAAGGCAAAATGTTCACGTTTGCTATTCACTTTCTTTTAAATAATTTATATATAAATATACTTTGTATACTTTTAAAATAGATAACAAGAATGATTATGGAACTAGCATACACGAAACTGAAGCGTAAGATTAGATCTCCTTTAAACATTCTAGATATGTTTGAAGTCCCTAAAATATACTGTTATTTTCGATTGAAAAATGAGAATGGACCATGACTATTATCTCGACGTATAGACATGATTTTAAGGATTAATTAAAATGTTGGTAATTTAGGATTATTAGTTAGTAATTTCAATTGATGGGTTATTGGTAATTAGGGTCACTTAACTAACCACTCATTAATTGAGGACGTAGGGTTAGTTGATATTGGTAGATAGCAATATTTAAGCTCTTGCGTCAGAACCCATGATAGTATCAATTTTTATGTTTCATCTTCATTAATTTCATGACTGACACTGACAAAATATAAGACAGGGATCTAGACTTACCTGCGAATCACAAATATTGAACACATGGTCCTATTAAATAAAGAAAAAGCTAAATGCAACCGTTAGAAACATACAAGGCTGGATCGGCTCCAAGGAGTATGCTTAAGGAATCAATGACTTTGATTCTTTCTCATCCATTTAGGTTTCTACTTGCCTTTACTTCTTCCTAAGGTTGGTTCATCCATCTATTTAATATCAACAACAATACATATTTCCATGAACAACTAAATAACATCCTAAAAAATATTAAATTAATTTTAAACTATTAGTCTTAATCAATTTTAACACAATGAAAAAAATTACTTTTTTTCTTAAATAAAAATTCAAAAGCGTAATTATTTTTAAAATAATTTAATTATTAATAGAGTTGAATTAATTAATTCTAAGTCGGGATTAATTATTTTTAACAACTTTAATAAAATAAATATTTATAATAGTTTATATTAATACAGTTCATTTAATATTAGACATTAATAAAATTAATTTAGACAACTTTAAAACTATGTTAATTATTTTTAATAAATAAAAGTATTTATATTAGTATCATTAATTTTAAATTAGTTATTATTAATCTTATTTATTTAAGTTAGTATTTGTTAAGTTGACACTAATATTAATTATTTTATTATTTATTTAAGTTATTATAGATTAAGTTGACATTAATATTATTTATTTAAATTGATATCGATTTGGTTGACACTATTTTATATATTATAAATTTATGTATCTTAATGATAACGGATAATAAAAAATTATTTTAATCTAAAAAATCAAATTTAAAAGTAAAAAAAAAAAGCGCCACAGAGGTAGTTATAAAGAGTCAATCTTTTAACCAACACAAAATAATGCTAATTACGAGTTAGCATAGATTTTCTTGTGATATATACATAATGCTTCCTACATTGTTCACAATTTACTACGAGGACATGCTTTTTCAGCCCTTTACAGAGTTGAAGAAGCTAGCAGTGACATCAATTGATTTTAGCCTTCTACATTATGAGAGAGTTGATTATTTCCCTGGTTGATTTATCCGTATACATCCTTATTTATATGGGTGATTGCCCGTAAGAACTATCCAAAGTCATAGACTTCTTTAACCAACAGTTTGGTGCCAAAGAAATTGGTACCCTCTAGTATTTTCTACTAACAGGAGGAACTGATTTTTCAAATGGGTCCTCACGCCAAAGAAAATAAGGGTGATGATATTTTAATATCATTATTCATCTTTTACTTCCATTTAACACTGACATATATTATTATTTTATTTATATGTAATATTTTATTAATAAAAACATATTAAATGAGAGTCTTTTGTAAACAATAGTGTGAAACTGATATTTTCCTTTCATGCCTAGATCTCTTTACTGATTCAAGGATTTTAGTTGCAAGCTGTGCAACTATCCCATTGGAGCCTAGTACTCAATTGTACCATGATGACAATCCACTTCACTTAGATGTTGGAGAAGACTCAATAATATAACCACCACCACCTATGTGTTCCAACAATTGAGTCTAATTTTGTCATGTTCCTATGACATACTATAAGGTTCACCATATATTGAGAGACCTAAAGGGGTGCCTAGGTCATCAAACATTTCCCAAGGATCTTCCTTGTTGGCTCACTGCTTTCAGTTGTGCTGATTATGGAAGGTTCTCTCATTAGGTGAAAATTCAACTAGCATCAAATGTGGAGTTGCTAGATCCTTATCAAAAGTTTAATACAGCACTTTGGTAGCAGCTACAAGTTAGTTAAGGCTACGAACCAAGTGTTCATAGAAACTAGCTAAATTTTTTTTCTATGATAAAGAACATGGTTTGACATCACAAGAGAACCATTATCATGCTGCCTCTCAACTCTGCTAACCAAGAGGTTGACATCTTCATAGAGACCATTCATCTTGCTTCATTCCATATATTCAAGCTTGGGATGATTGGAATATGCATACCACTTTAATTAAAAAATAAATAAAGTAATTGAAATTCAGTGTTTAAATTTCCCAGAAGGCTTATAAACATTAACTGTAACACTTGATTATAACTTAAGAATTTAATAATTTAAACATACACCTTAAAATATATAAATATAACTATGCAATGTTATGTAAGCAATTTGGAAAATGTTAAACTTTGAAATGTAAAAATTGTAACCTGTGCATAGTTTCTTTTTATATTTGTATATTTAAAATTGTGCAGGTTTAAATTATGAAAATAATAGTTTCACACTATTCAAAGAAAAAGTATTTACTTAATAAATCTTAAACAATAATATGCAGCAGTACTTAAAGTTAAAAAAAAAAAATATATATATAATTAAAATTTTAACATTTTTTAGGTTATTAAGTGGGTTTCATAATATCATTACCCTTAAATTATTAAAATACCATATTTGGTTAGTTTTTGATGAATTGGTTTTTTTTCAGTCTTAATATAATAAATAAATTTTAACTAACTTTGTTTTATTTAATAAAAATATCTCTAAAATATTCTTTAATCGAGTTTTATTTTCAAACTCTCTCTTTTATTTTACATTATTCGAAAAAGAAACAATATTTCATAAAAAATATTTATTTAAATTAATTTATACAATTATATGTATATATAATTATTTTTTTTATAGTAAAATAGAATGCCAGCTTATTTTTATGTAAGCCATCTCATGATATTATGGCATAATAGAACAATATATTCATATTTTGTAGTTCATATATGAAAAAAAACTATAATGTGCAATGAATCAATTAAGATTTCACCATGAAGAGCTATTCAAATTATAAAATCATGATGGCTTCATATGGAGTCCTTGTATAAAATATTTAATTGCAAGCCAATCATCTAGCATATTAATAGTGTCAATTAA
>Ga0099824_1006254_pt1 | contig 16426 bp, 9 predicted proteins | sample SiratrowhiteBW_FD_76837 | JGI IMG/M metagenome (GOLD analysis project Ga0099824, IMG submission 76837) | Root nodule microbial communities of legume samples collected from California, USA - Siratro white BW | ecosystem: Host-associated > Plants > Roots > Nodule | place: USA: California...
ATAAATATATTATATATATATATATATATATATATATATATATATATATATATATTTATGAGTTAGATAGAGGGAGAGTTTTTTTTGCTTGAGAGAAATTTTTTTTTTTTTTATTTTTTATAAAATATATATAAAAAAATATCTCATAAATATATATATATATATATATATATATATATATATATATATATATATATATATATATATATATATATAATATGTTGTAGCTTACGTACTAAATTTCAAATGTTTCGTAAAAACATCTTACGTCTTCTCACCTTTGTCTCAATATCTTTTAATTTAAGATTTTCATTCAATTTGTTACTATACATTACAATCAATACATATATAGAATATAAATAATCAAAAGTTAAATAAAAATTAATTGGTAAAAAAAATTATAAAAAATAGTTTTTGAGTATATTTTGACTTAATTTAATCCAACTCCGTATTGATAGGATTTAGTTGACTGGGTAAAAAAATTAAACAAATCCAATCCAAGTCCCCCCAAACTATTTTAATTGGGTTGGATAACAAATTTGGCAAATCCAACGTAACTCTAAAAAAAAAATTCCTCAACTTAACTATCGGATATGAACGATTTTTCTAAAAATATTCACCAATTAAACAAGCAAGATTTTAGTATATTTAAGAGAACTTAGACTTTCATAAAGAGATAAGAATTATTTCTAAATCTAACTGCCTCTCAATTCAATAGTTAGATTGATAACATTAAATATTATGAAAAAATATTAAAAAAAAGTAAGTTAATCTCTTCATCCTTCCATCATCCCTAATTATTTTTATGTCTAACAATCAATTAATTTCTTAAAAACTAAGTAATTAGATTTTTCTTTTATGCTCTAAAATTATATTTAACAAAGGTAAGTAATTGTAATATTCTAAACTAACTATATCCATTCATTACAAACTTAAGTATACTTATATATTATCCAATAAATAATTTTCGTAATAGTTATAAAAAAAATCATATATACCTCAAAAACATATACCACCATATAGAAAAAAAAAACTTGTGATATATAAACTATTTTTGATTCATTGTAAATATTTTTTTTTATTTTTGTATATTTTAGAACTTCAACTCTAAAAGTCAGGGTAAGTTTATTACTCAAATCACTGCTCCTCTTAATTTTCTTATTACATAATATTTTAATATGTATGATTTATACTGTTAATGAAATTAGATTATCGCCTTTTAATAATAAGTTCTCTTATTGAATACTAAAAATCACAAACTAGTTAAACATGTCATTTTAGATGTTTGAATAATCTCATCATAGTGAACATAACATATATCAATTCAATACATTCACATATAAATATACAAATACATGGTTAAAAATCTCAAACATTATATTATAAAACATTGACACACGTCTACAAGTATCAAAGATTAATTGAATAAAAACATATAATCTACTTGAGTGAGTAATTATCTAAGAACATGTACTAAATTGTTAAAACTTATAAATTGCATTAATTTTCAAGTCAATTACCTTTTTCATACTAATTTTAAAACTATTGAAAAAATTAATAATGTATTAAATAAAACAACATTTTGATATTTATTTATAAATTTTCAAGTAGTAAAAGAGCCTATCTAATTATTAAACCTAGACGTTAATTAAAATCTCACCGTCAATTTAAATAAACAAACTACGTTGCATTTGTGAAACTTAAATTTGACTCATTTAAATAGAAAGTTTAATCTTGTGTTTCAATTTGTTTATTTAATTAAATAAACTAAATTAGATTAATCAGACAATGAACCCGGAAAATTTAAACATTAAACGAGTACTTTAAAGTGATAATTTATGTAGTAACCACTACATGTAAAGTTAAATGAAGAATTTTTCTCATGACATGATTATTCAAGTCTCGTTGGTTATATGGTGTCGTGTACATATATTTCTAAAATCACATGAGATATTATTCATCAAGTGAATTTTTTAGCATGAACATTGAAATTAGAGTAATGAATTTGGTTTCTCATAAAATTAAGCCCAAATGAATAATACACCATGTTTTCTATCGTGCAATTAAGGAAGAAATTGTCAACCCAGAATCTTTTTTGTCTGCTTTGAAAGATTTTTTCGCCAACTTTTTCGCTTATCCCAAAGATTCCAATACCATCTTCACAATATTTAGCAAAAATTATAATGTTGTATTCTCGTTAATAATATTGTTATCACAATGTTATTTTTAGGCCTATCTAAAAATATGTTTGGTTAACTTAAAAGTGTATAAAAAGTAATATCAATATCCAGCATGATTCAAATAGATAATGATGTGGGGGGTGATACAATGTTAGAACAATAAGATTCATATCCAAGGCGATGACTTTAATTAATTAATTAATTAATTCCCACATAAAGTTTAATTATAACGAAATATTGTAGGGTCAAAATGGCACGCATGAATAAGTAGCATCAAAACACAAAGATTAATGTTTTTTTATGTCTCTTTCAGATTATATGCTAAACGAAGTTGGCTATGTTCATGATGTGATTTTGACAACTGTATCAAGTTATTTTGCAGTGGTAAAATTTAAATAATAAAAATTGGGTATCGTTATTGAAGACTAATTTATGATAAAGTTGACCATATCTTTGATAAAGCACACACTACCTCAATATGATGAAACCTTAGCAATAGTTAAGGTTTTCTTTTAGACTCTTCTAATGACTTTAGACTTTAGGGTATCTATATCAATGCATCTCATAATGGTAAAAATGAGAAATGAATTTAGCTGATGGTTAAAGTATATATAGTGGTACAAGATTTGAAGATGATGTTGGGCATGAAGAGGAACATCATCCTTTTGGAGGAATCCAAATGGTAATTGATTTGATCTCATTTATGATTCCATCTTTTTTTTTGGACACTTTAATGATAGTTGTTTAGTATTGTGCCATGCAAACATCTTTTACCAACCAACATATGCGTGCTATTTTCCGTCACTCCATATTATTAGTTTCTTATAACATTATTATTACTTATAATAACTTCCACTAATTGACTACCAACAGCATTTCTTTCATTGTTGAATTGGACAAAAAAAGTTAATTGATTCATAATTAAAGTTAGTTTAGATTAAATACGGGAATTACATTTTTTATGTTAGTATTATAAATTGACAAACTCGTCCACGTCATTCATTACTAACTGTTAGTTATATATCAAAATAATGTTCTTACCAAAATAACTTTTATTATTGTTTTTCTTATTAATATTGCACAATAAAATATACAAAACTTATTAAAAAAACAAAACAAAATAACATGTATTTCTAACAATAATAAAACCCCTCAAAACCCTTATTATTATTATTATTATTATTATTATTATTATTATATTAAGACTACTTTATCCAAACTTGTAATATTAGCTATTTCAAGTATTATTATCACAATTATATAATAAAAAACAACACAAATTAATTCAAAACCAAATCAACACCTGGACCAATTATTAATTATCATCTTTGTTACTCAATACTTATTAATTCAAAAACAAATCAACAACAATTATCATCAATTGTCTAATATAGAGTTTATTCGAATACAATTTTAATAAGTTAAACTTAACTAAATCATAATAACTTTCTTTGCCTTAAAATCACTTGATTTCAAGAACTACTCTCAATAGAAAAGAGCAATGTATATGCTCTAACTTGTTTCTAAGAATTTTTTTAAAAAAAACAAAACAAAATATATAAACCTATACTAATATAAATTTATCTTTTTACTACATATCAATCATGTAACAATACAGCATCATCTATCCGGAAAAAAAAAACTAAAATAGTTAACTTGAGATCTAAAAGAAAAGAAAAAGTTACTTTGATATAAAAAATAATCAAGTAAGATTAGTTTAAACTTTGCTCAATAATAAAAAAATAATATTTGATGACTATGACATTTCTAACATACTTTTCATAGTAAGTAAGACTATGATCAACTTGTAAATGATAAAAGACTTTTTTTTTTTTGTCTACTCTAATTTGACAGTTCCAATATACCCTTTCTATTATTAAATTAAAAAAATTTATAAAAGTAATTATAAAAATAAATATTTTTTATACTTTTATTATAGATAATTACTTTTATTAAGTAGGTGATTTTTTATTACAATAATTATTTGAATTTTAAAAAAATAGTTACCTAAAAGATAAAATCGAAAGGATTTATATATATATAATTAGCAGAAGAATCTTCTTTATAATATTATGTGAATGTCATTAAATGATTGATTTGATTTATAAAAGTAATATATTTCAATCTTTTATTCAATTTTTTAATACATAATTAAGCCTTAAAAATATGTAATTTATCCCTGAAAAAATATTAACGATCAAAATTAACTTTTGAAAATATAAACTGAAATGGATGAAAAGCAAAACGCTCCACATTTAAAATTATTAACTTGTTTTTTTTTTTTAATTATGTGATTGTCTTTTAGAAACGATTAAAGTTAAATTTCTTTGACCGATATTGACGATAAAATTCTTTACGAAATAATGTTATCATTACTATGACTAGCAAATTTTGATTCTTCAATTCACAAGTAGCTATAAATAATAATCAAATAAATATTTAATAAGATATAAAATAAAACGATAAAACAAGAAATAAGCCTTGTGTTGAAGTTTTTCTATTAAACTAAATAGATTCGTCTCACCTATGTAAAGTCGAAATTTCACCATCGTCAAAGCTAGGGTTGATTATTCCTTTAATTGAAGCCTCAAATCTTAATATAGAGCAATAATAGTTATTTATATATCAAAACAATGTTTTTCCAAACCTACACACTTAAACAATTAACAAACCACTGATCATTTGACAAACAAAGTTAATAGCAGGGTTTAATGGAAAGTTATCTATGTTTTTCTTAATTTGAAGATAAAATCTGGTGAAGGTAAGTTGGAAAAATTTGAAATGAATGAGTAGGTCCTAAGTCTACTAGTACAGTAGAAATTGACAGAAGAAAACAGAAGAGAAGACAGTGAAGATTCTCCCGTGGCGTGGGTGGATCTTATTTTGAGGATTCTCTTCTCTTCTCTTCTCTTCTCTTCTCTCGTGCACACAAAATGCATGCAATAGGTTGTCAGAAATGTACTTTATGCAACCCAAAAGGGTGAAAGCTCGTGCTAACACAATTACCACCACAATACTTAGGTTCTACCCGACAGGTTCATGCAGCCTTGTCAGGTTCACTGTTCCTTTCAGCTTTCCCATTACCATATTCTTTCTTGCAAATTTCTTAGTTTTTCTTTTCTTACTTCATTCTTTGAAACCCTAGTGAATCTCATGTTTATATATATATAAATATGTATTGAGGATGATGAAAAATACACAACTTGAAAGAAAAACATGTGACATATTAGGTTTTGCTTTTTAAGAAATACTAAGTGAAACGTGACAAAAACACATGAAGAAATGTTGTAAACTCTCTTGGATCACATGCTCATGATAATATTGCACTTCCTCTGCTTACATCCATGTTATTTCTCGTTGAGAATGTATTGGTATAGGACAATGCTCTCATGAGAGCAAATTACTAGGAATTTTAGGACTATAAAGGAACAACATACCAACTAGAAGTGTTTGAGTGAGCAGTAATTGCCACTACCTTTTACATAATTCTTCACTCTTTTTTTTTTAGTTTATTTTTACAAAGTAATAAATATTTTCTTCTTGAAAAAAATATTATATTTCTAATTATTATGGTTTTTTATATATATACTTAGTTTTTCTTTTTTTCACTCTCTTTATCATTCATTCAAAAGAAACAAAAAAAAAGAATCTTTTGCTTGCTTCCTTCCTTTATGCAGACTGCTGTCTAAACAATATATATATATATATTTTTTTTTATTTTTTTTTTACTTCTCTTCTATATTTCTAAAATTCTTGTTGAGTTTATTTAATTTTTAATACCACCAAAATGTAAAGGTTAGCATATCAGTGTACATGCATAATTTTTCTTGAAAGTTTCGCAGAAGAAAAAAATTAATTTATATATTCTCTTCATTTTATTTTTTTTTGTAATTTTCGGCTATCTTTGGCTACATTTTTTCTAACTCTAATAACATGATCTACTGACTTGCAACACATTGCAGTAAAGCATTGATAGTTATCAGATAACAGCACATTTTTTTAAAAAGATAAATGATTTTTTTTCTTATGAAAAAATTGAAAAGATGAATAGGTCTGTTATATCAATCAATGTGCTTGTTTTCTTTGAATTTTAGAATGATTATGGTCGCATTTGAGGGGGGGCAACATGTCTGTTAAAGTGAGAAGGTTCGTTTCAGGAACCAACCCACACTTTGTGCTAACTTTGGGAGTGGAAACCTAAGTGGAAACACTTCTTTTAGCTCCATTTTCCATTTCTAGTGAGAGTGACTCAACATTTTTCCAGTTAATTAGTCACTTAATTAATTATTAATTACCATGTAGCACAAAAGAAGAAAGCAAATATTGAAAAGGAAAACGAATCCTGATCTTTGCAGCAACTTGCTACTTTTTTGCATACTAAAGGCAAATACATTCCTAGTTTCACTTTTTTAAATGATGGTGAAAAACAAGTAGACCAAGACTACGTATCTTTAATCATACATTATCAATGAAATTTAATTGTCTTAAAAAGTGCCAGTGAATATTTTAAGAATATTCTTTACGTGTTATTATAAAATAAAAGTATTCAATATAAACAATAAACACATATAATATATAACAATATAATATTGTTGTTCTTTAATGAATAAGATAATTTTCTTGAAGTTAGAGTTGGCGACTGAAAATGAATTTAAGTTCTTTTCTTTATTAATATCAACGCTCTTATTATATCTTTTTATTTTAAAATTTATTTCTTTCTCTCTTAAAAATATAATATTTTACTGTATTTTAATATAAATAAGTATTTTAGAATTTTTTATGCTGTGATTCCAGAATAATTAATCAATGCAACAACCTTAAAATGAAATAAATATTTTAGAGAAACATTTTAAAGGCGGTAATATTAAAGGAACTTAAAATTCATTTTAACTTCTAAATATATTAAAATTAACACTAAAACCTTTTTTATGAATTGTGATTTTTTTTTATTAAAATGTAAATCCATACTTATTCATCGTTTTTAAGAGATTTGTATATATATTCAAAAAGGATAACTTATATATATATATACTATATCCTGAATAAAAAATAAATATTTAAAATAATATTAAATACTTATTAAAGAAGGAAAATATAGTTTAATATTAAATTACTTTATAAATTCAGGACACAAATTATAGCACATATAATTATGTACAATTTTATCTACAATAATGATGGGTCGAATTAAAGAAGGTCCTGGATCAACCCATGCGATCTTACCATCATTATTTATTTATGAGACTAGGTTGTGTTTATGGATTTTTTTTTTATCTTTTTTCTTTTGTTGCATTGAGATTGTTGCTTTGAATCAGCTTGCGTAATGCTTCCTGGGTCCTCTGTATATATTATATTTAAAAAAATTAAAGTGAAATTTTATATACATTTCTATTAGACGTCATTATTACTTTAGTAATGTAATCATTATCCATTAAATGGTTAACATTATAAAAATGTATATAATGTACGTGCGCACGCCGTTATGAATATTTATAATTTGTAAATATAACGCATACACACACACACATATATATATATATATATATATATATATATATATATATATATATATATAATGTTTCTTAAAGTCTTAAATTGTTTTTTATCCTTAATAAATCGTTATATTTTATTTTAATTTCTAATAAGTTTTCTTTGATACATTGGTTTTAATAATTTTTTTTTATTTTTTTCTAAACACGATTTAAATAATTCCTTTATCTGAGATAAAGTGTTTTAAATAGTGTTTTAAAGACTAGGAATAAAAAAAAAAAATCATTAGAGATATGCAACATAAATCTTCTAAACAATATTTTGGCCAAAGGAATTTTTTAGAATTCATTAGTTTATTTTCTCTTTCTCAATTTCTTTTTATTTTTTAGTCAAAGCTTGAAAAAAAATTGAAATTTATTTTCATAATAAAATATTTTACTTTTATATATACTATTATAATTTAAGAATTCTTAACTCTCTCCGTAGATATATAAAATATTTTTTTTTTGGAGGAAAGGACTTTTAGCACACTGTAAAATCTGCAATTTTTAGTAAAACATAAATTACACCCTAATAATTTGATTGGATAGTATATGAATATATTACGTATCCAAAATATAAATATTAAAAAAAAATTATACAGAAAAATGAATTAATTTTTTTCTCATATATTCTTTTTAGCACTTCAACTTCTTTCATATTAAAATATAATTGTTATAAAATCTTTAACACAAATAACAAATTGAGATGTGAGTTCATTATTGAATTAAACATCTAACACATTTCTTTCATATTTATATACTAAATTTTGCTAGTCTAAAAATCATTCTCTTTTGAAATTTAAATTCTAAATCCTATTTGAACTTTAAATTCTAAATTCTAAATAATCTTGTGATAGAATAATTTATTACACATTGTGTTGAGTATTTGTGACTTGTCATCCTTAAGTTGATGTCAAAAGCTTTTATCAATTCTTATTACATAATTTACTTAAAACTTATATCAAACATCAATATCTTAGTATTACCTTTACGATTATACTTATATATATTTATATTCTTCACAATGTTACTATTTTTATTATTACTTACAACATCATTCATACAATCTTGTATTGCTCACTTACATAATGTAATTTTACAATCATTTTTAACAATATATACTATAAATATGAATAAGACATCATTAACATTTAACTTGAAACAATATAATCTAATATAGTAGTTTTTCAGTTTTATGAAAAATGTCGTTTGAACTATGATTATATCGTTTAACATACATAACTTAAACGATAAAATGTTCACTTAAGTAATATGACCTATATAACTTTAAGTTTTGTCCCAACACTTAAGTAATATCTCAAGGTAGGGAAAGAGAATTGAATTGATCTCCATTTTGTAAGAATGACTAACTAATATTAAGTGTTCAAACTCTCCATAATAAAATAATTAATACTAACAATAGTAAAATAATTAACATTGACTCTCCAATGTTCTATATAATTACATAATCAACTTATATTTTACAGGACATTATCTAGTTTTATAATCTTAATAAATCTCACCTCTTTAATGATGTGAAGTTAAAAAAAAAAACCTAAATTTAAATACTTAAAATTTTAAGTTATATTCATAACTTTCAAATTTTAACATTTATCTATTCTAAAACCATTTATTTTAAACTATAAAAGTTAGGTCTTATTGATATAAATTGTATTTATAATTATTATTTTTTATCTTTTTTTCTAATTATATGACAATCTTTATCATATTTTTTTCTCATTATTTTTATTTTCTCTCCTGTCCACCTCTTAAATTTGAAAAAAAGAGGATTATTTTTTATAAACTCAAGGACCTTCAATTCAAACAATTTTGTTGGAGCCTGTTATGATCACTTTGAGTGATGATTTTTTTTTCAAATTTGTGAACTTAGAAATTGAATTTAATTTTATGATTAAATTGAAACAATTCGGCATTAATTAATTCAATGGAGTAAAAAATGACTACTTGTATAATAGAACATTTACAAATGAAATATATATATCTTTTAGATCATTGCTAACTAAAATATTATTGGTAGGAAGAAAGTAGATCATTGCTAACTAAAATATTATTGGTAGGAAGAAAGTATAGTATTATACCCATTGGTGGTCCATATGATATGATGTATTATATAAGTGCATACCATACTTGATGATAATGTATTATTTGAATAGGGAAAAAGGTGTTAGCTAAGAGGGTAAGACCCGTAAGTGAGTGGGGTAGCCTCAATTGGTGGTTATCTTGATTCTCTTTAGTCTTTCTGTAATGTCACAATTATACTCATCTAATCGTTGTGACATTAATTAATTAATAAAATATTCAAGGCTTTTATAAGAATGAAATATAATTCTATAAAGAGATCTTTATACTGCATAGATGGTGTTCTTTGTTGGAGTCTTCTGCATTCCACAATTCATGATAAAGTCTTAAAAATCAATTTTATAAAAAAACAAAAATCTATTTCAAAAGATCAAAATATAATTAAAATTTATTTTTATGTAATTTTCTGATTTACTTTTCTTTTTCAAACCAAAGTTTGATTTGGATGCTTATATTATATCTAAATATATTATACACATGTAAAATTGCTTATCAACTAAATATACACAATTATATATTCTGAAAATTGTTTTACAAGTTAATTGTGTTTTATTTATAATATGTTTATATTTATGAAAACATGATAATGACTTTGTATTATATTTCTTAAATATAAAATTATATAATTTATTTATGAGCATGAAAAAGAACTATAATTATAGATATAATAAAATCATAAAAAATAACAAATTTTTATATTCGATAATGTTTTTATTATAAAATATTTAATAATTTTATAATAATAAATATGTTTAAAACAAATTCAAATTAATTTTTAATCTTATATTTAGTTCAAATTACTATTTTAAAAAATCACAATGAAGTTAATTATAGACAAATATTTATGTTTTGTCACATACAAAATAATTAAGAAAAGAAGATATATTGAGATTGCATGTGACTTTAACTTTTATTGAGTTAAGAAACATTAATGATTTATTTTTTGAACCTTTGTTTTATTTTCACATTTGAGATATTGTGAGTTTTAAAATATTAGGGCTTTGTTAGTTTTATTTTTAAAATCATCTTAATAATATTAGGAGAAAAATATATAATTAAATTACTTTTAATGTGAAAGTTTAAACAAATGTAAATGCATGAGAACTAGAACAATTATATATGAAAATTGATTGAATACTAGCTATTACATTATGATAAAGGAGTTGGGTTTAGTCTCTAATAATCGAGTTGAAAAAAATGAGAAGAGTGCAAAAGAATTGAAACAGGAATTGGTGGAGGTGGGGTTTGGATTTTGAAAGAGAATGAATGGAATGGGGTATCCAAGTATCCACCACCGCGCTGTCTGGCTTTTTCTGTTGATCACGCCCAAGCCATTGCTCAATTATCATCATTCATCGCAACCTGCCAAACCATAACCTGCTAATCTCTACCAATAATCTTCTCCCTAATCAAAAAAATAATAGTTATGTGAATTAAGGGAAGAATTGTTGTTAGCAATCTTCTATTACATATAAAACTTGTATTGTCTTAACTTAAAGCATTGTAATGAAATTCATATAATTAAGCACAGCATTAGGCTGAGTAGGATCCATTTTTTGGTTTAAATTTGAAGGCAGATCATGAAAAGAAATGTGGGAGACAACTAAAAACATTCCAAGGCTATGAACAGTGGACATAACGTCTTTTTAGGGAGATTGTGGGCCATGCCTATTCCTTCTATTCCACACTCCTCTCTCACACTTGCCTATATTTATAGCCCCTCTTCTCCCTTCTTCTCATCACCACTTCCTACTCTTCTTCTACCCCTTTATAGCTCACACTAAACCACCTACCTACACCTCACTTAACTGCCATTTTGGTCAAACTACTTATACCCTTTTGCTTTCATTTCATCACTTCTCAATGGCTGATTTAGGCTCAGCCTCTTCCAGGAGAATGTGGTGTTCCATGCCCGAAAGAATGCAGCTGCATGTGGCCATGCTGGCCTTGCAGTTTGGCTATGCCGGTTTCCATGTTGTCTCAAGAGCTGCCCTTAACATGGGTGTCAGCAAGCTTGTTTTCCCAGTCTATCGTAACGTCATTGCCTTGCTTCTACTCCTTCCCTTTGCCTACTTCTTGGAAAAGTTAGTATCTTTTAAGCTTTCAGTGTTTTTACAAAAGTTCAGTTATTTAACCTACATATGCTAAAATTCACTCAATCACAAACACCCTCTTACTTCATTCAAAAAATCTGTCTGTACTTCTGCATAAGTATGTTCTAAGTCTTTGCGTTTATTTGAATCAATCTATGTTAACCTTTTTATGAACTTTTCACATGCAATTCATAAAAGGAAACTCACACACACACAGAGATATATGTTCCAAATTAGTTATCTGTAATGTATCCATCAATCTCACGTGCAACTTTGTTTTCTTCTTTTTGTCCAGGAAGGAGAGGCCAGCAATTAGCTTAAACTTTGCCTGCCAGTTCTTTCTTCTGGCTCTTGTCGGGTATGTATAATTTATCAAACCATGCAAGACTAATTACAATTAAACTAAATCAAAGCCTTTCTTGTCTTTCATTTTCAAAATAGCAAATTTAGGACTTTCCTTCGATAATATATATACAAATGTGGCATTAAACAGGATCACAGCAAACCAAGGTTTCTACTTGCTTGGGTTGGAGAACACATCCCCTACCTTCGCATCAGCAATACAGAACTCTGTGCCAGCCATTACATTCCTCATGGCAGCCATATTCAGGCAAGCCCTTCTTTAGTTAACCAATTATTATTGCTACATATGACTTCGGAAACATGTGTTATATATATATATACAAATCAAATGCACACATGTCTTACTTACTACATGCTTACTTACCCTTAGTGTATATAAACACATGAACATGATACACATATATGAATGATAATGTTTGTTTGCAAATTTCAGAATAGAGCAAGTGAGATTGAACCGAAAAGATGGGGTGGCAAAGGTGGCGGGAACCGTTTTGTGTGTAGTTGGGGCCACTGTGATCACACTTTACAAAGGTCCAACAATATATAGCCCAGCAACCCGTGTGAACAGCATGAACAGCAACACAATAACAGCACCAGTGTTTGATTTTGGGTCACTGTCACTTGGAGATGCAAAGGGGAAGAACTGGACCCTGGGGTGCTTATACCTCATTGGACACTGCTTGTCATGGTCTGGTTGGCTTGTGTTGCAAGCACCAGTTCTGAAGAAGTACCCGGCTCGCTTATCTTTCACTTCCTACACCTGTTTCTTCGGACTCTTGCAGTTCCTGGTCATTGCTTTGGTCCTTGAAAGAGATGCACAGGCCTGGCTTTTCCACTCTGGTGGAGAAGCTTTCACAATTTTATATGCGGTTAGTAACTTTTATATATAATATTATTGTGTACTTGGTACTGTCTGTATTGAATATTCAACCAGTAAACTCTCATTATGGCAATTTAGTTCCTCATTTTTTTAAAAAGTATAAAACTTACACACAATTCTGCTAGTATTTCTAATGTTTTACAGCTAATTCACAGTAATTTCATAAAAAAAGTGGTTTTGAAAACTTAGGGTCATGAGCTTGCTCATTGTTTATTCAATGGTTTGGAGTAGTATCATTTGTAAAACTTGCTTTATCAGACACAAACATGTATGAATGCATAAAGTGGCCAGCGATCAGAGTCTTTGTCATGTGCGTCATAGATATGTTAACATGATTCTTCCATTTTTTTAGAGGAAATGAAACTGATCAAAAGCTGATCGTTTTTCTAACTAGCATATATAACTAATTTGTAATTAAAATATTAATCTGAAAAGTGCTGCATGGGTTTGAGGCGTGACATTATATATACAGTCCAAAAGTGGTTGTGAAATCATGTTCTTCTGCGTGAATAATGGTTGGAAAACATTTATTGATGGTAAGATGAGAAAGAAAGAACTAATTGAGTTGTCTTGTATTTTAATTAAGTTTTGATAATGGGTTGCAGGGAGTGGTGGCATCAGGAATTGCCTTCGCTGTACAAATATGGTGCATTGACAGAGGTGGCCCTGTGTTTGTTGCTGTGTATCAACCTGTTCAGACTTTTGTTGTCGCCATCATGGCAACCATAGCTTTAGGAGAAGAGTTCTACTTGGGAGGGTTAGTCCCCACTACACTAATTATCCTTCATTTTCTTCATCATGTTAATGAGTTAAAACAAGATAGATAAGAAAAAGTCTTACAAAAAATGTTCATGCATGAAAAAAAAATTGTGCATGTGCTCATGGTTCAAAGAAGAAATTGAAGTTTCCTTGACTCATGGTGCACAAAATGGATCCTCAATCAAATTTTGACTAAATAAATACTCACGCACTAAACATAACTTCATTTTTCAATGAATCAGAGTTTTGACTGCGTATTTCCTGTAATATGCTGAGTCTGAAATGACCCAAAAGTATTGTTGCTGTCTGGATATTTAGAAAATGACAAAAGCTCAGTAAACGACAATTGCAGCTAGAAAAACAAGTAAATTTGTTACCTTTCGGTGAGACCTGAAAAGGGGTTTCTGCTGAATGATTCTACATTCCAAAGGGTTAAAAAAGTTTGAAAATTTATACCATAGGCGTGTTGAACAGAAGATTGTGTCTCGTGTGCTTCTTAAAGTTGTTTACTTTTTGCTCCCTCTTTTTTATTTTTTTTCCATAGTGATAATAATAATAGTTTGGCTCTTGGGTGAATTCATGATGTCATATAGGATCATTGGGGCAGTGCTGATTGTAGCAGGACTGTACTTCGTTTTGTGGGGTAAAAGTGAAGAGAGGAAATTTGCTAGAGAACAGCTTGCGATTGCTTCCAGTACTGATCATAGCATCATAAGGCCTGCAAGCCACGCCAAAGCATCACTTGCTCAGCCACTTCTTTCTTCATCAACAGAGAATGTCTGAGCCAGAAAATTCCAACTTCAAACCACACCATGGTGACAAGAAGAGAAACAAAACAGAAAAAATGATCAGTTATACATTACTAGTCACTACTACTACTACCTTGTGTCAGCAAGCTTTGTGTGTGTTCCAACTTCCAACCAGTTTTCATCTTTTTTTCCTTTTTTTTATTTATCAAATGCTTTTGAGTAGGTCCTTTAGAATGAGAGGGTTGTGGGAATGATTGTAATGGTGGATGCCACTTAAGTGGGGCCTAGAGCTTGAAATCCTCCATATGCTTTTGTATGTCAATTAATTTATGGTTTGATTTACGAAAAAAGAAATTTTGTTATATGGGTCATGCAAGATTAAGAAAAATTACTTATGATGTATGGAAGTAGAAGTGACAAAGACCTCATAAAATTTCCCACTGAACTCTTGCTTTGTGAGTAGGTTAAGTAATGAAGATGTTTTGATAAACCAAAAATAATTACCATCAAACACAATCATCGTTGTGGTCGGATTCAACCAAAACCTCTTTCAAAGTCATAAAGATTTATCTAAAGAAGCTATGAGATATATTGCTCACTAAAATATTGGTATTTTTTATTCATATATAATGGGCAAATGAGCTTAATTTGCATTGTCCCCATTATGTTTTTTAAAATCTCACACAGACCAATAGATAGAGAGTTGGTAAGATACTGCCACGAGGCAACAAACTAACATATGTCATTGTTAATTCTTGTAAAAACATGGACAACTCGACAACATTCTAGGTGAAAATTATTAGCATATTTCAACAACCAGATCCCAATATCATATTCTTAAAGGCTTGTATATGTGAAACATTGAGATCTATGATCATATATTAAGTTAATTCTCCCCTCTACTTTAAGTTTACTTTACTAAGATGATCAATTGATGTTTTTCCTTTTCTGGTCAAACCAAGAGTATCTTTTTCTGTACACTTTTTTCCGATCTTTGCTTTGATAGATGTCAAAATGGTGATCTAAATTGACCATTGTCACAAACTGTTGAAGAAGTGTTTTAAAATATCTCTTTTTCTTAACATTTAAATTAACAGGTGAATAACATTTACTGTCAACAAGAGCCATCATCTTTTCACTTTAAGGATCAATCCCATGAATAATTACAATAGAGGTTCATTCACTCAATTTATTTATTTATTTTATAAAATTTCCCTCGTGATTATAGTCTCAATCTTTCAATCAAACTTTGCTTCTATGATCCTCCATTCCCAAGATGTCAACCTTTCACAATTTGCTTTAGGCAAAAAGGAAAAGAAGTAGATTTTTTTTATTATTTAAAATATATCATTATATATGCATATACTAATACATATGTATACTCATTTTAATTTTATCCATATATAAAATTGAGTGTGGTTATTTCTTTAATTAATTTTCTCATTTAATAAACATTCATATGTTTTATAAGCATTCCATAATATTTCATAATAGTTTGGAAACATTTTAAAAATATATTTTAGGTTTAATTGTGACATCCTTGTAAAGCTATAATTCTGCGTAACTTGATCAATCTTCCACCACCCACCACTTATAATTAAGAGACAAAAAGATTTTCATTAAATTTTTAACAATACTTCAAAATTATTTTTTAATATATTTATATCATTCATTTAAAACATACAAAACTATCCCACGTAATTATTAGTACTCTACACCTATATCTACTCATATATATATATATATATATATATATATATATATATATATA
>Ga0099824_1006255_pt1 | contig 16424 bp, 16 predicted proteins | sample SiratrowhiteBW_FD_76837 | JGI IMG/M metagenome (GOLD analysis project Ga0099824, IMG submission 76837) | Root nodule microbial communities of legume samples collected from California, USA - Siratro white BW | ecosystem: Host-associated > Plants > Roots > Nodule | place: USA: California...
AAAAGGAGCAAAACCTGAAACTACACTATTCGTTAAGTTGAAAAATGTATTTTCTTTGATGTAGGCAGATTCTCTAACCAAACCTTGGTTATTTTCTTCTAAATTAACCAATGTAATGTTGCTTGCATTGATTTTAGTCATCTTTTTGGTCATGTCCGTAGAAGCAACTTTTTCATATGAATCTACCTCAAAACATCTTGAACCTGAGATATCTGAAGAAAACGGATGACGAATTGCAATACTATTTGAGATATTAATTTGAGCTCCTTGCGTAAAATCAAAATCATCATCGGTTGTTCTGTACGAAATTAAATTGCCTAGATTCAAATCGCCACCATAACATTCAAAAGAATCGTCATTTGAATAACTGATTTGAACATGGCTGATGGCTGTTTTTCTCCCAACTCCCGCGAGAGAAAGACCGTTTAATTCTTTAGAAGCACTTAATTTTCTTCCAGCATATTCAATTCTCACATATTTCATAACTCCTGAATTGTCTTCTGAATCTTGTCCTCCGTAATGATTTAAAGTTGGATCTAAATCGAAAGGCAAAGTGTGAATGCCTCCTAGAGAGTTTATTGGAGCTTTTCCTAAAATGATAATTCCGCCCCAGTCACCAGGTTTTCTGTTGTTTATTTCATTTTCAGACGTAAAAACAATTGGATCGGTTTCTAGTCCTTCAGCTACAATTTTTGATCCGTTAGTAATTACTAGAGTTCCGCAAGTTTTATCATCGCCTCTGATAACAGTTCCGGGCTCGATAGTCAGAGTCGCATTATTTGTAACATACACAACTCCAACCAAATGATAAATATTACGCTTTACTAATCGAGTGTCTTTATCGATTGTTCCAGCAATTATATTGGTTGCTTCTCCATAGTCGTTACCAGCAGGTTTAAAGCTTGTCCAGTTAGTCATCCAGTTTGAAGAACCAATGATTCCTTTTGGCTGTTGTTGTGCTTGTGCGAAAAAGCTGATAATGAAGGTTATACATGCAATATGTAATTTTGTTTTCATAACTATGATTTTAATTTCTAGTTTTTGACTTTTTTAATTGTCCCAAAATTAGAAGCCGTATGTTAATCAAAGTCCTGATACTTATTACGAAAGAGTTACTATATTATTAAGAATGTTAAGTTTTTGAAAAGCTTATAAAAGAATAAACCCCAACAGTTTTATACTGTTGGGGTTTATTGTATTTATGAATTAGTAAGCTTGAAATATTAGAATTTTAAAGCTACAGCCAATTCAAATTCGTCGTTGATAGTTTTATCTCCTAAACCGTCGAAGAAGCTACCTGAACCGTATTTAATGTCATATTTAGTTCTGTCAACTTTGAAAGCAGTTGTAGCGGTGTTTCCTTTTACAGTGATATCAAAAGTTACAGGTTTAGTAATTCCTTTGATAGTTAAGTCTGCAGTTACAGTATAAACGTCAGCAGATTTTGCACCGATAGTTTTGAAAACTAATTTTGAAGTTGGGAATTTGTCAGTTCCGAAGAAATCGTCAGCTTTTAAGTGACCGTTTAATTTTCCTTGGTATTCTCCAGTTAAATCTGTAGCAGTTAATGAAGTCATGTCAACTGTAAAGTTACCACCAGCTAATTTTTTTCCTTTGAAAACAAGAGCTCCTTCTTTGAAGTTTACAGTTCCAGAGTGCTCTCCAGTTACTTTTTTACCTACCCATTTAATAGTAGATGCTTTTACGTCGATTTTTTTAGTTTGAGCGTTTACTGAGATTCCAGCTGCTGCTACGAATAATGCTATTGCAATAGTTTTTAAATTTTTCATGTTTTTAAAATTAAATTTGAATTTGATTAATAATAATTATATAGTGATAAATAATTCCTCGTGTGATTTTCTAACTTTTTTCTGGTGCTGAGATTTGTCATCATCATGTCTGTAACCTACAGTTGCAATAACAGAAGCGTTTAAACCTAATTTATCGAACCCTAAGATTTCATTAAATTGAGCCGCATTGAAACCTTCCATTGGAGTTGCATCAATTTTTAATTCAGCAGCCGCGTTTAATAAGTTTCCTAAAGCTAAATAGGTTTGTTTTGCGGTCCAGATATGTTTTGCATCTTCAGATAAATTTGCGATTACATTTTTCATCATATCGCTGAATCCGCCTAAAGCTTCTGTAGGAACGCCTCTCACTTCGCTGATATTGCTGATATATTTGTCAACAGAACCTGCATCAAGGTTTAAGTCGTTTGCAAAAATGAATAGGTGAGAAGCATCTGTAATTTGAGTTTGCCCCCAAGCAGCGCCTTTTAATTTTTCTCTTAATTCTGGATTTTCAACGATAACTACTTTATAAGGTTGTAATCCGTATGACGATGCACTTAATCTAACGGCTTCTTTTAATGTATTTAAATCTGCATCAGATATCTTTTTTGAAGCATCAAATTGTTTAGTTGCGTATCTCCAATTTTGATTTTCTAAGAAATTGCTCATAGTTTTTATTATTTTATTTGTTGGTTCTATATTTTTCTAATAATTGATTTAGGAAAACTAATTCTTCAGGTTTTAAATTATTTGCAAACATTTGTTCGTGTTCATCAACTTTCGGATCTAACTCTTTTAAAACACCCAATCCTTTTTGTGTAATCGAAACTTCAATTTTTCTTCGATTATCCGGACAAACATTTCGCGTAACAAAATCCTTTAATAATAATTTGTCTACCAATCGTGTTGTGTTGCTTGTTTTAGCAAGCATTCGTTCTTGTATCACGCACATATTAGCAGGTTTCCCTTTTTGTCCTCTTAATATACGTAACACATTGTACTGTTCTCCAGATAAATCATACGGTTTCAGCAACTCGTTGAAATGATCCTGAACCACATTCTGCGTGTACATGATATTCAGAATAACTTTTTTCGCATTATCCATCTTAACCGTACTCTTAATAACCTCTTCAATTGTCATAGTCGTAAGTGTATAATTTGTATATACAAATGTATAACTTTTAATAGTTGTATATACAAGTGTTGTGTTAATTTTTTGTTAATACAAGAAAAGCAGGTTTTTCAAGGAACTAAAGAGAATGTTTTTTAGATGATAAAATTAAAATAATTTTTATTGTAAAGGTTTGATATTTTGTGAATTAATGGTTTTTTAATGTCGAATGAAATTTTGTGTATAAAATATTTCTCAACCTATTTTTGTAAGATGTGTTTAAGCCGAAAGATTCTCAGAATCAACGAAATTTTAGTGATTTATCGGAATTCAGACAAAAGAAAACCCTTCGCAATTTGTCTAAAATTGGAAATTTCTGAGTGTATCCACGCTTCATTATGATTTAATTCTTTGGCAAGTACTCTAGCGGTTTTCTCCGAAACTTCAATTGCAGCTCTGGCATCTAAAAATAATAAACGAACTCGTCTGGCTAAAATATCGTCTACAGTTCGTGCCATTTCATAACGGATTGCCCAAACTACTTCTGCCATTGTAAATTCATGATTAGGGTGCAGTTTTTCTTTTAATTCGGGTTCGCTTTCCTGTAATTCAATTATTTTCGAAATATCAGTACCATATATATAAAGGTGATTTTCTCTGTCTGGAGCATTCGTTGGCTGATTTCCATGAATTGAAAGATGTTCTGTACGGCATTCGTTAGGTTGTAATTTGCCAGTCTTAATGGCTTTATCAATAATGTCCTCAGCAATTTTTCGGTAAGTTGTCCATTTTCCTCCAGTAATTGTGATAAGACCCGTCTCAGAAACTATAATTTTATGGCTCCTAGAAACTTCTTTGGTGCTTTTGCCTTCTTCTTTCGGCGCTGCTAACGGACGCAATCCAGCAAAAACAGATAATACATCTTTTCTTTCTGGCTTTTTTGCCAAGAATCTTTGTGCGGTTTCCAAAACAAATTGAATTTCGCTTTCTAAAGCAATAGGTTCTAAACTTTGTTTTTTAATTAAAGTATCGGTGGTTCCAACCACAATTCGGTTATGCCATGGAACAGCGAATAAAACTCTTCCGTCTTTTGTTTTTGGAATCATTAAAGCATTTTCGCCAGGCAAAAAAGATTTATCAAGAACCAAATGAATGCCCTGACTTGGAACAATATACTTTTTATAAACCGTATCATTTAATTTCATGATGGCGTTTGTAAAAACTCCCGTTGCATTTATTACCGCAGAACCTTTTATTTCATATTTAATTCCACTTTCCTGATCTTGAACCTGAACGCCAATAATTTGATTTGTTTCGTCTTTCAATAAATTGGTAACCTTTATATAATTTAAAAGACAAGCTCCGTTTTCTACAGCTGTTTGAGCAAGATTAATAGCCAGACGAGAATCATCAAATTGGCCATCATGATAAATAACGCCATTGACTAAACCTTTTTCCTCAACGTTTGGAAGCATTTCTATAGTTTTCTTTTTTGAAAGATATTTAGAACTTCCTAAACTTAAAAAGCCTGACAATAAATCATAAATTTTTAATCCGATCGTATAAAAATAACCGCTCAATAAATGATAATTCGGAATTACAAACGATTGGTTTTTCACTAAATGAGCTGCGTTTTGCGCTAATAAGCCTCGTTCTTTTAATGCTTCTCTAACTAAATGCACATCTCCTTGAGCTAAATAACGTACACCGCCATGAACCAATTTGGTGCTTCTGCTAGAAGTTCCTTTTGCAAAATCTACAGCTTCAAATAAAATGGTTTTATAACCGCGACTTGCTGCATCAACTGCCGTCCCGAGACCGCTTGCACCTCCGCCAATTATTATTACGTCCCATTTTTCGGTATTGTGTAGTTTGGTTAATTGCTCGGAGCGGTTCATATATGTATGGGACTTTTTGTTTAAAGCAAACTTAACGAAATGAAATTAAAAATTGATGAAGAAAAAAATTATGGTTTTATTTGTTTCAGGTTCCAAGTTTCAAGTTTGATATGCTAGATCTAAAAAAAAATAACCCGACAGATTTTTAAAATGTCGGGTTATCAATTTTACGGATTGTATATTTATATCAATCGTTTTTCAAATGCTTTTCTTGCAGAGCCTCTAAAATAGACTTCTCCGCAGTAAGTATATTTTAATCGGTCTAAAATTTTCAGCATCGGAGTATTATCGAAGTTGGTGTCTACTTTTATGCTGTAAATATTATTTTCGACAGACAAACCTTCAATGCTTTGGAATAATTTTGTTGCAATTCCTTTTCCTTTTGCCAATTTTGAAACCGCTACACGATGCACAACAGTATAATCGCCATCGGTAAGCCATTTGCCTTCGATATTTTCGTAAGCTGGCTCTTTGTCAAAAATAATAGCTGCATAAGCCAAAATCGATTCGTCTTCAGTAAAAACATAACCGTAACCATTTTCGATATCGCTTTTAATGGAAAGTTCGTTCGGATATCCATCCTGCCATTGTGTACTTCCGTCTAATCTTCTTTGTTCGATGGCATCTTGTAGGATTTCCCAGATTTGAGGTATTTCTGAAAAATTCGCTTTTCTAAGAGATAGCTTTTCTGTTGTATTCATTTTTTAATGAGGCAATTTATCTTTAATCAAACCATAAACCCAAGTTCCAGCAATGGCACTAACCAAAGTAACCACAATTACAGTTGCTCCTGTGCCAATTTGCGCAAAAAGCGGACCTGGACAAGCACCAGTAATGGCCCATCCGAAACCAAATAATAATCCGCCATAGATTTGGCCTTTATTGAAAGTTTTTGGCTGAATTTCGATTTTTTCTCCATCAAGAGTTTTGATATTGAATTTTTTAATCAATTGAACTGAAATTAATCCAACTGCGACAGCACATCCAATTACGCCATACATGTGAAATGATTCCAAATTGAACATTTCCTGAATACGGAACCAGCTGATGATTTCTGCTTTTACGAATACAATTCCGAAAAAGATTCCAACTATTAAGTATTTAAGGTTCGCTAATGCCGTTTCTTTTTTCTGGCTTGCGTTGATTCCTTCGCCGTCTATATTTTTATTTTCTAAACTCATTTTTGAAATTTTAAAGTGAAAGAATATAAGGTAAAATCAAAAGTGCCATTACAAAGCCACCAATCATAAAACAGATTGTCGCTACCAATGATGGCCATTGCAAGTTTGATAATCCCATAATTGCGTGTCCGCTTGTACACCCTCCAGCGTAACGAGTTCCAAAACCTACTAAGAATCCGCCTACTACAATCATAATGAATCCGCGAAGAGTCAATAAACTTTCCCAAGAAAATAATTGTGCAGGAACCAAACCGCTATGATCTGTGATTCCGTAAGTGGCTAATTTCTCTGATAATTCAGGAGCAATTTCCACTGGATTTGGATTCGATAAAAAATGAGCAGCAATAAAACCTCCGAAAAATATTCCAAGAACAAAGAATAGATTCCAGCTTTCTTTTTTCCAGTCGTATTTAAAAAATGAAATATTTGCAGGAATACAAGCCGCACAAATATGACGAAGCGAAGAACTAATCCCGAAAGATTTATTTCCGATAATTAATAAAATTGGAACTGTTAATCCAATCAAAGGGCCTGCAACGTACCAAGGCCAAGGTTCTTTAATGATTTCAAGTATACTCATTTACTTTTAAAATTTAGTTTTTTATTTTAAACCATTAAGATATTAAGAGAATTAAGCCAATCTGACTTAATGAAACTTTTCAAAAGAAGGTTAAGAAAAATTAAGCATTCCAACTTAATTAACTTAATATCTTAATGGTAAAATTATATTTATGCTTTCAAGACTTTACTCTGACAAACAAAATCTGATTTTGGAACATTGGTTTTTGAAATCGCTCCGAAACCGCCTTCAATTTCAGAAAAATTTCTGAAACCTCTTGCTTGAAGGATAGAAGCAGCAATCATACTTCTGTAACCTCCAGCGCAATGCAAATAAAAATGCTCATTCGGATTAATATCTTTTACCCAATCATTAATATAAGCCAAAGGTTTGCTGTAAGCGTCATCTATATGTTCTGCGGCGTATTCTGTTTCTTTACGGATATCAACCACTTTATCATCTCCGAATTTAAATTCGTTGGCAAATTGCTCAGCAGTGATTCTGTTTACAGTATCAATTTCGAAACCTGCGTTTTGCCAAGCTTCAAAACCGCCTTCCAAATGTCCGATAATCGTATCAAAACCAACACGGCTTAAACGCGTTACAGTTTCTTCCTCCATTCCAGTTGCAGTAACCAATATAATTGGCTGTTTTACGTCTGCAATTAAAGTTCCAACCCATGGAGCGAAATCACCGTTGATTCCAATATTGATAGACTGCGGAATAAATCCTTTACTAAAATCGGCCGCACTTCTTGTATCTAGAATTAAAGCACCAGTTTCTTCAGCTACAGCTTCAAACTCTTTTACGTTTATGGCTCTCATTCCGTTGTTTAGAACCGTTTCAAAGCTTTCGTAACCGCCTTTGTTCATTGCAACGTTCATGCTGAAATAAGCAGGAGGAGGCAATAAACCATCGGTAACTTCTTTGATAAATTCTTCTTCGGTCATATTAGCGCGCAAAGCATAATTGGTAGCTTTTTGGTTTCCTATTGTCGAAACGGTTTCTTTGCTCATGTTTTTTCCGCAAGCGCTTCCAGCACCATGCGCAGGATATACAATTACGTCATCAGCAAGCGTCATGATTTTATCTCTTAACGAATGAAATAAAATTCCAGCCAACTGGTCTTGTGTCATTCCAGCCGCTTTCTGAGCTAAATCTGGACGTCCAACATCTCCAATGAATAAAGTATCTCCAGAGAAAATGGCGTGATCTTTTCCGCTTTCATCAATCAGTAAAAAAGTAGAGCTTTCCATAGTATGACCAGGAGTGTGCAACACTTTAATAGTTACTTTTCCGATTTTAAATTCTTGTCCGTCTTTTGCAGAAATGCAGTCAAATTCGCAGGCAGCATTTGGTCCGTAAACGATTGGCGCCCCTGTTTCTTTGCTTAAATCTACGTGTCCAGAAACGAAATCGGCGTGAAAATGCGTTTCAAAAATATATTTCAGTTTCACTCCATCGCGCTCTAAACGATCCAGATAAGGCTGAATTTCTCTAAGCGGATCAATAATGGCCGCTTCGCCATTTGAAGTAATATAATATGCACCTTGAGCAAGGCATCCGGTGTAAATTTGTTCTATTTTCATGATTCAGTAATAAAAATAATGGAAGACAAAGGTAGTCTTGTTTTTTAAAAAAATAGGTGACTAATGTTACAGAAATTAGGTTTTTGTGTAAAAAAATGTGGTGTTTGACATATTCAGTTGAGATAAATTAAATTTAAAGTGGAGCAATTACGCTTTAAGCTTTAATTTTGCATATGACGAATGTCATTTCAAAACAAAAAAGAAAATGAAGACACAAGACTTATTGGATCAGATTGCTTTTATAAAAGAAATTGATAAAGTAAAATACATTCAGCGCAAGACAAAATTATTCAACAGCGACAGATGCGAGAATGATGCAGAACACAGCTGGCATTTGGCTTTAATGGCAATTGTTTTAGCAGAACATTCAAATGAACCGATTGATGTTTTGAAAGTCGTAAAAATGGTTTTGATTCATGATATTGTAGAAATAGATGCTGGCGATGTTTTTATTTACGATACCGTAAAAAATCATTCGAACACAGATGAAGAACGTCTAGCGGCAAACAGAATCTTTGGTTTACTTCCTGAAAAACAAAAAGAAGAATTTATTTCCATTTGGGAAGAATTTGAAGCTGGCGAAACCAACGAAGCCAAATTTGCAAAATCTATGGACAGACTTGAACCATTATTGCAGAACACATCTAACAACGGCGGAACTTGGAAAGAGTTTGGAGTGAAATACGATAAAGTTTACGAAAAGAAAAGTGTCATTAAAGAAGGTTCTAAATCGATATGGAATTACGCTGAAGGCTTGATTAATGAAAGTGTTGAAAAGGGAATTTTGGAAAAATAATCAATAATAACCACGTAATCAAAATCAAACATAGCCTGCGGTTTTAACCGCAGGAACACAATGGATATCACAATACGTTTCCCGTGGTTGAAACCACGGGTTATTTTTTTGATCATGTAAATCTATACGCAATCTTGTCATTTCGACCGAAGGGAGAAATCTTCATAAGAAGCTCGACAAAGAAAGGCTTCTCGTTGCGGAGTTACTTGCGGAGATTTGCTTCGCCTATTCGCTATCACTCGAGTCTCCTTCGTCGAAATGACAAAACAGTTCGCAAAAAATATATACAAAGAAACTTTGTCAAAGTTTTGAACTTTGACAAAGCTGTATTGACAAGTGTTATTTCTACCCTTTAAATTGTTGAAAAGTTTAACAAATATCGAGTGATAAACTTTTTTTAAAGGGCGTTAATTCGGGTTCTAATGGTTAAATTTGTGGAACTTCATAAACAAATTACCATTATGGAAGAAATGCTCTTTTATGATCGAATGCAATTTGCCTTCACCATTACTTTTCATTATCTCTTTCCACAACTTACAATGGGTCTTTCGCTCATCATTGTGTACTTCAAGTGGAAATATCTCAAAACTCAAGACGAACAATACAATCACGCCACCCATTTTTGGATGAAAATCTTCGCCCTCAATTTTGCAATGGGTGTGGTAACGGGAATTCCGATGGAGTTTCAGTTTGGAACCAACTGGGCTAAGTTCTCCGAATTGACAGGAGGAATTATCGGTCAGACATTGGCAATGGAAGGAATGTTTTCATTTTTTCTCGAATCTTCTTTTCTTGGATTATTTTTATTCGGAGAAAAACTCCTGGGACATAAATGGCATTTCGTAACGGGATTATTAATTATGATTGGTTCTTGGGCCAGCGGATTTTTAATCATTGCCACACATTCATGGATGCAGAATCCTGTGGGTTACGAAATTCTGGAAAACGGAAAATTTGTGTTGAATAACTTTCAAGCACTATTCTTAAATCCTTGGCTTTGGCCTTCTTATCTGCACAATCAAGCCGCTTCATTGGTGACAAGTTCTTTTGTTGTTGCCGGAATTGGAGCTTTCTATATTTTAAGTAAAAAGAATGTTTCTTTCGGGAAATTGTTCTTGAAAACAGGAGTGATTTTCGGATTGATTTCGAGCATTATTGTGGCGGTTCCAACGGGAGATTTAGCTGCTAAAAATGTGGTGAAATACCAACCCGTAACTTTTGCTGCAATGGAAGGAATTTTTCATACGGAGAAAAAAGGTTCTGAAATTGTCTTAATCGGTCAGCCAGACGTAAAAGATAAAAAACTCGATAATAAAATCGCCGTTCCAAATATTCTGAGTTTCCTGACTTATGGAAATTGGGATCAGGAAATAAAAGGTTTAGATCAGTTTGAAGAAGATCTGCATCCAACTAATATTTCTGGATTGTATTATGCCTATCATATTATGGTGGGACTTGGAACTGTTTTTATCGGATTAATGGTGCTTTCGCTTTTTCAATTAATAAGAGGAAAACTTTTTGAAACCAAATGGCTTTTATGGTCTTTGATGTTCATGATGCCATTTCCGTACATCGCCAATACTACAGGCTGGTACACGGCAGAATTAGGAAGACAGCCTTGGTTGGTTTATAATTTAATGCGAACAGCGGCTGGAGCTTCGCCAACAGTTTCTTCAGGAAATACGTTGTTTACATTGCTTGGTTTTATCGGTTTGTACCTTTTGCTAGGAATGCTGTTTTTGCTTTTAGTTGGAAAAATTATCAATAAAGGACCGCATCATGTGGAACTTTCAACAGAAAAAATATAAGTATGGAATTTTTTTGGTACGTAGTTTTAATGGGAATTCTGGCTGTTTATCTGGTTTTAGACGGCTACGATTTTGGTGCAGGAATTATTCATTTATTTTTTGCCGATACAGAAAAAGACAAAAAAGCAATTACAAACGCAATTGGTCCGTTTTGGGATGCCAATGAAGTCTGGCTTATTGCAGCTGGAGGAGTTTTATTTTTTGCTTTTCCTACTTTATACGCTTCTTCTTTTAGCGGGTTTTACCTTCCGTTGATTATGATTTTATGGCTTTTGATTTTCCGTGCGATCGGACTCGAAATGCGTGGACAGATTCATAATCATATGTGGGAAGCAATTTGGGACAAAGCTTTCGGAATTGCCAGTTTGCTTTTGGCTCTTTTCTTCGGAATTGCTTTAGGAAATATCGTTCGAGGTGTCAATCTCGGAATGGTTCAAAATGGCGTTTCAACGCAAGAAGCGCATTATTTTTTTCTGCCTTTATGGAATCCAACTTTTAGTCCGCAAGCGAATGAATTGGGATTTATTGATTGGTTTACGCTTTTCTTAGGAATTGTGAGTGGTGTCGCATTGACGATTCATGGTGCAAACTGGATTGTTTATAAAACAAATTCGGCGCTAAATCCGAAATTAAAAAATGTTGTTTTTAGACTGAACTTTGTGTTACTTGTTTTAGTATTTATTTCTTTGGGCATTTGGCACTTTATCGAGCCGAAACCATTTCATAATTTTGTTGAAAACCCGATTCTCTGGTTTTTTCCTTTAATGACTTTTGTTGGAATTGCTGGATTATTCAAAGTTCGTTCTTTTAAAAAAGACGGTCACGGATTTTTGTTTTCGACTTTATTTTTATTGGGAGGATTTGCTTCTACAGCGGTTTCTATTTTTCCGAATGTTTTGCCTTCAACCAATAAAGTAAATCCGTCATTAACGATTTATAATACTGCTGCTCACAAATACGGATTAAACGCTGGTTTAAGTTGGTTTTTTATCGCTTTATTTCTGGTGATTGTTTATTTTATAATTCAATATCGAGTTTTTAGTGGTAAAATGGATGATGTAGGGTATGGGGAGCATTGATTTTTTTATAGCCACTCCCGATAACTATCGGGATCACGAATTTTTATTTTGATTTGAATGGAATTCTGAATTTTGTAACTATGAAATACACGAATTTTAATTCCTTTAATATCAAATCAATTGCCTCCAGTTTTAACTGGAGGTTTTTTGTTGAATTTGAAATTGGGCTTTAGCCAAACTTTGCGGTTTTTGGCTAAAGCCTTTTTTGTATACATTTGTTTACCTTCAGTTAACACTGGAGGCAATTCAGAAAAATATCTATGAAAAAACAAATACTAACGATACTTATTTTATTATTTCTGTCTGTAAAAGCAATTGCTTGCAGTTGTGATACACCTAAACCAGTTTTAGAATTTTATTCTTCAAAATATGTTTTTAAAGGAGTAATTACGAAGAAAACTTTTAGTAAAGATTCGGCAACTTATACTATTAAATTTAAGGTGCTTGAAAGTTATAAGAATGGTAAGATTCCAAAAGAAATATCCTTCACATCTTATTATCAAAAAAAAGGTTCGTGGGATTCTTGCTATAGAGAAGCCTATCTAAATCAAGAATGGTTAGTTTTTGTAAAGGAAAAAGGTGGAAAATTATATTTTAGCCAAATTTGTACTAACTCACGGCTTCTTAATAATAAAGGAATTGATGCAAACATGCAAAAATTATTGAACAACGCGAATAATTTTAAATTACAAGATTACATCTATAATGATTATGATGATGAAAGAACTGAATTTAATTATCCAAAACCAATAACAAATTTGGATTCAATTTTTAAAACAGGAAAGATTAAAGATTATGAAAAGACTTATATGGTATTGGCATTGTATATTGATGAAAAAGGAAAATTAATTTCTAGTTTTTCGGGATTAGATATGCACTATTCAGAACCATATTTTGTTTATCACCCTGTTTTTAAATTATTAAAAAAAATAGATGTAAGAAGTAAACGTCCTTTAAACGATTTTGAGATAGAAGCCATGGATTTGTATTCAAAGGTAGATTGGGAGATAAAGAGGCATAAAGACACTAAAATTCCTGTAAAATATATTCGTTATGTACGTGCAGAATTTGACAAAGAAACTAAAAAATGGAAACATGATATTTAGTTTGTTTTAAATTGGAATTTAAAATAAAAATTTTTAGATAAATTGATTCTTGAAACAGAAATCAATTGCCTCCAGCTTTAGCTGGAGGTTTTTTGTTTGAATTTGAATTGGGCTTTAGCCAAACTTTGCGGTTTTGGCTAAAGCCTTTTTTGTACACATTTGTTTACCTCCACCTAAAGCTGGAGGCAATTTAATTGTGTAGTGAGAAAAATATGTATTTTTACGAATCAAATAATTTCTCAAGAATTTTAAATATCTTTGAATTATGAGTACAACAGCAAAACCAAAACATATAGGAAGAAACATAAGCCGAATTAGAGAGCTTAAAGGAATGAAGCAGGAAGCTTTGGCAATTGCAATTGGTTTAAGCCAGCAAACTGTTTCAAATATCGAATCAAGTGAAACGATCGATAAAGAAAAATTGACAGAAATAGCAAAAGCACTTGGTGTTACTATCGAAGCGATTGAAAATTTTTCAGAAGAATCTGTTTTCAATTTCTTTAATAACTTTTATGATAATAGTTCAAGTCAAGGAAATAGCTTTAATCAAGGAATGTATGCGACTTTTAATCCTTTGGATAAAGTGGTAGAACTCTATGAACGATTGGTTCAGGTTGAAAAAGCTTTAGTTCAAGCAGAAAAAGAAAAGGTAGAGTATCTAGAAAAACTGCTGAAAAAGTAAAATTTTAAAAATAAAAACATAAATCCGTTTGTTCTTTTAGAATAAACGGATTTTTTAATTTAATAATATTTTAATTAAAAAAAAAAACGTAAGGCAATTTTTACAAAAGATTTAATTACAACCAACAGTTATATTCTATAAGCTGTATTGCCGAAAAAAAAAGCAGTTAATGCTTAATATTGCGTATCTAAGAATTTTTTCCCCCTAAAAGAATTTTTGGATACGATTTTTACTAAAACTTAAATCTATTTTACCTACTGAATTTATGCCTTTAACAATTTTTTCCGACGAGGTTAGGTTTTGTTATAAATCTAAAAACTGGCAGTATCAATTTGATGAAATCAAAGAGCTCGGACTGCTCAAAAAAAAGAGAAAATATTTTCTAGAAAATGGCGCTTTTATAGCTGTAACAACTGTTGCGTATTATTGCATGCTGTTTTCCAATTTAATGGACTTGTATTACATTATTCCTGCGCTTTTATGCTATGCATTTATTATAATCGCCAGGTTTGGTAATAAAGACGAGTTTGTATATTTTGTTTTTGTTAAAGATATTTACCAGAATGAAATAAGAACTAAAATTGAGCCAGAAGACCGCGTGTTAATTGGTAAGCAGATCGATAGTTATTTAGATCTTCAATTTGAACGCAGTATACAAAGAACTGCTTAAGAAAAATCAGAGATGTTTGTATTTACTATTTCCCATTATGATGTTTTTTTCATAATGGCAGCACTGATATATGGTTATTTTATTATCAAAAAAAGAAAATTAACAAAACGCTAAGTCATAGTGTTCATTATGAAGTAGCTTAACAAATACCCAAAAATAAGTATAGTTAAGTCGTTACAAATTAACGGCTGGCTGTTTTAACTATACATGATCCCAAATCAGAATAAAATTATGGCCACAACAATTAAAAGCAAGATTAAAAACATTAGAGAGTTAAAAAATTACACTCAGGAATATATGGCGGAAAGATTAGGTGTAACCCAAGCGGGCTACAGTAAAATTGAAAAAGGAAAAACTTCTTTGAGTTATGAAAAACTGGTTGAGATAGGGAAGATTTTAGATGTAAGCGTAGAGGATATAATTAGTTTTGATTACGACAAATACTTTAATAGTTTCAATAAAATAAATGGAAATAATAACGGCAGTATTTTAATTAATGCCGATAACACTTCGATTATAAAAGAACTTTATGAAGATAAAATCCAATTATTAGAAAAACTGCTTTCTAGAACCGAAATAGAATTGGAACGTTATAAAGATAAATTCGGAGAACTCTAAAAGTTTTAGTTTCATCTTTGTCAGCGCATAATGCTTTGACAAAGATTACTCTACAAGTGAAACTAAATAATTTTTTTGAATTGCTGTTAGAATAGGACTTCTTTAGCAATAATATAAAATCCCATTATGAGAACGAACCATCCGAAAAGAGGTTTTAATTTTGTGCCGTCAATTTTTTTAGAAAGTTGGCTCCCAATAAACATGCCTATTAAAGCCATAGCTGAAACGCTCATCAGAAAAGTATAATCTATAGGTGTTCCGATATATAGGTCGCCTGCAAAACCTATTGACGAGTTTATGGTAATGATTAATAATGAAGTTCCAACGGCTTGTTTCATGGGAAGATTAGCGAAAAAAAGAAGGGCAGGAATAATCAGAAATCCGCCGCCAGCGCCTAGAAAACCAGTTACAATTCCGACTAAGAATCCAATAAAGCTAAGCTGGAAATAATTGGTTTCAACCGATTTTATTTTGGGCTCATTTTTTTTAATCATTGAAATGGCCGCTGTAATCATTAAGATCGAAAAGATAATCATGATCAGAAAATCTTTTGAAACCGTATAAGAAGCGACAGAAAATAAAGTCGATGCAATTTGCGGAAAGATTACTTCGCGGATTATCAAAATAGAAACAACCGAAGGAACCGCAAAATACAAAGCTGATTTCAGTTTTAGATTTCCCATTTTATAATGGCTGTAACTTCCAAATAACGCTGTTAATCCGACAATAAATAAGGAATAAGAAGTCGCTTGATCAGGATTGACTTTAAATAAATAAACTAAAATTGGAATTGTAAGAATAGAACCACCGCCGCCAATTAAGCCAAGTGTGATTCCGATTATGATTGAGGCGAAAAATCCTAAATATTCCATTGCATTTATTTTAATGCAAAGTTGCTTCGGAAATTAGAATTCTACAGTAACATTTATCACAGAAGATTTTTTTTAGCCACGAATTCACGAATTTTATTTTTTACAATCTAAACGAAAGCAAATTAGCCAATCCGTGGAATTTAAAATAAAATTAGCGCTAATTCGTGAATTCGTGACTAAAAACTTTATTTTAATAATTCAATCTGGTTTCTGTTCAGTTTGACCAAACCACGCTGTTCCATTTTTTTGAGTAATCTGGAAACCACTTCACGTGAAGTGTTCAATTCAGTTGCGATTTCCTGATGTGATAAATTCACTTCAGAACAGCCGCAAGCATCAGAATGTCTTTTTAAATAGAATTCTAACCTTTCGTCCATAGAACGGAAAGCGATATTGTCAACAACTTCCAAGACTTCTTCAAAACGGCTTCGGTAAGTTTCAATAACAAATTCGTACCAAGAACGGTGTTCCATCATCCATTTGTCCATTAGCTGCAGCGGAATCATCATTACAGTTACATCTTCTACTACTTTTGCCATAATTTGGCTTTTTTCGCTTTTGGCAGTGCAGATCATCGAAATGGCACAGGCTTGTCCAGGCTGTAAGTAATACATTAAAAACTCTCCGCCATCTTCACCTTCGCGATATATTTTGATTTTACCTTT
>Ga0099824_1006261_pt1 | contig 16404 bp, 8 predicted proteins | sample SiratrowhiteBW_FD_76837 | JGI IMG/M metagenome (GOLD analysis project Ga0099824, IMG submission 76837) | Root nodule microbial communities of legume samples collected from California, USA - Siratro white BW | ecosystem: Host-associated > Plants > Roots > Nodule | place: USA: California...
AAAAAAAATATATTTTTTTTTTATAAAAAAAACATAAAAAAAAAAAAACAAATATATATCAAATTAATATAATAACAAAAAAAATATATATATATATATATATATATATATATATATATATATATATATATATATTTCCATCCACTCCACATGTTTAAAATGAAGTAGAATAAAATTCTTCTTGACTGTGGTAGCTTGAAAAATAAAAAACAGTAATTATTGGCGTTAATATTTTATAAATATTATAATGTGTCCTTCTATTTTAAAAAGAAATATATTTATGTATTTTCAACAGATTTTTTCTATAACTTCATACTTTTATCTTTTAGTAGGGGTTATAAATGAACTTTAATATTCTTATGTCTTCTCGTAATAGTCAAATATAATGTAATTTTTCATACTTTTGTCTATGCACAGTGAAGTGGGATGACTACTTTTTCCAGGCAATGTGTAAATGGTTTTATTTTTACATTATTTTGATAAATTGTGTTTTAATTTAACTCACTTTTGTGCAACGGCCTATGATACGGGGTGGTGGTTTGGACCGTGGCTTAAAAAAAGTGACTTTCCAAACTTAGTAGTGTTTTTTTGTTTTGTATTCTGACTCCATTTTAGAGTCAATTGGCATGGTACCGTACTTACATACCTTAATTTATTATTTATTTTATTGCATGTGCATTTAAGCAATGGGTGAGTTTGTTTTGGCCTGTGACATTCCAGGGAACTGAAACTGAAATCAGTGTTTCCTTTTTATGTTCTTGTTAGAAATATCTTTCTTTAGTTGTTTTGGGTCAACTAAATCATGTTTCTTAATACACCATTACTCTCTGTTTGGGCCCAGAAAAGTTGGTCCATTTTTGACGTACAAGGACAGCTTTCAGCCATGGATCCAGTGGACAAGCTTTTATTGGTGTCCATCTGTGCTGTCATTCAACATATTCTAACTGGGCGAAACTAACTGCACGTCTTCCAGGTGGCTTCCATGACACGTCAGCTTCTTGGAACACCATTGCCAGCTAAGTACATGTTCCTTGTTATATATGCTTCTTCCTCCCTTCTGGAACTTGGTTCTGGCTCATCCTTAAGCATATTCATTTTATTTCTTGTGTTCTTGTCATCATTACATCAGTTGCTAATGTTGCCGCCTTAATACCAAACAACAAATTAAAACACGTCATATTAAAGTCAACTTCATATTCTATTTAGCAAAAATTTTCCAAACAATGAATCCGCATCACCAAACAATGTCAAACAGCTATACAAAAAATAATGATCGAAAATAGATTTCATCATGGTAAAAGTAAACGATCACAAATATAATTTTTGTTTCATTGCGAATGTAGCCGTGAATAATTTGTAATTAATCTTGGACTACCCTCCACTAATTATTTTGTTGTTGTTTTTTCTATTATCCTTGTCCTTTGGTGGTCTCTGTCTTATTGTGTCTCACAAGTGAGGCAACCTCGCTGGCACATCATAATGCCTTGTGGTGATTTAGGTTTTCAAAATATAGTTACTCTACATTATCCCCTGCTTGCTGTGGTCACACACATGCCACCATGATTTTAGCAAGAATGAGGACCAGTATGCTTATGATTGCCTTGCCATTAATATAAACACAGACTACTTTTGAATTTTCACCCTTCACTAAGCATTGGCAATTTTATCTAGTGTGTTGTGTAGCTTTGTCTTTGGGTATCCCTCGAGTCCCGAGCCATCATCCAATGAAGTGGGGACAAAGCAAAGGGCCCTCAAATTTGCAAGAATTATGATATCAAAGAAGAGAGAATAGGAACATGTTGAGGCCTGCTCGAAATAAGAAAATAAAATGGGGCAAACATGATGTTGGGTACGAGCAGCTAAATATGAATGATTGAGAATTAAATTGTAAAATAAGTATAAAAATTTGTCCACACACAATGTGAGAAAAGAATAAAAATCCAAAACCTCTGGCAACAAAAAACAAAAGAATTTGGGGATGGAAAAGTGGGAGAGAAACACCACACCACATGATGTATCCCTCTTTTGTTTATTGTTAATGTTATAATGGATGACCACACTCACACCCAACAATGATTGCACGGAATGAAAAGAGATAGTTGCTCAATGGAAAGCCAGCATCATGCACCCATCCAATGCGGATCCAGTTGCCCAATGCTCACCTATCATGCATTCCATCTCTCCTCCAATGTGCCAAACAATACTTTGCTTAACTTCTCCATATCAATTTCTTTCAACACCAATAACTGAGGACCTTTAGTATTTACATTTTCAAAGTTACATTAAACCATAACTAAACTTGTTAAGTAATATGATGTACTGTAGTTTTTATCCAAAAAAGTCTTCCAACCCTTGTTACAATCCATTTGCCCCTTTTTATATGCATGTCTCACTGTTGTGCATAAAGTGTCTCAATGGACCACCTTTGCCATCTCTAAGAAGGGTCCTTTCGCTCTCAACCTCGCTGGATTTTTCTACTATTATCTTCAACTATGAGATAGACATCCTAGAGATTAGATGGCATGAGCTTTTATCCCAAATATGTCAAAAATATTGCCATGCGCTCCAAAATCTATTTTCAGTGCCTTGTATCAAGCACCATTAGCCTTTGCCAACCAAAACATTGACCACAACTTTTATGTCTCAGCTTTTTTACTCACTTTTTTCTTTCTTAACTCAGTTATGCTCAACTTTATATTTTTAAAATTCTATTTTCAATTAAATCTGTACCTACTTTTGTCAATAGACATAATCCTACATATACATTTGATGAAGAGAATATATACATATTTTTATTTAGAAGCCTTTCATCCTTTTTGGTAGGTTCTTTTGTTATAGCTCTATTATTAAAAATTTTCATTAAAGTTAAATATAAAGTTATGTAATTAAAACATCACTAAACAAATGTAGACACAGTAAAAGAAATGTTTACTAAAAGAAGAGAAAGTTATATGAAAAAACAATAAAAGTATATTTTTATAATTGTAAAGAAAAACAAATAAAGTACTTGCATTAAAATTGCCTATTAAACTGTAAGAACTTGAGATATTACAAAAAAACAAAAAAAATATTTACAAAATACAAATATGATGTATACTACTAGTAGTACAAAATATAAAAACCAATATTATTTTAAACAGAGAAACGTCACCAGTTTACAAATACGATAGCAACATATGCCTTTTTTTAAGTTTGATTTGGGAAAAAAACTAGGCTTTACAGGCTGGCTGGGCTGGAATTCAGACAAGTGCCGAAAGTTAAACCCAGTCCAGTATGCAAAAGCGGCCCAACATAAATAAAACACAATTTTTTTTATTTTTAAAATAAAATAAAAAAACGCGTGGTTTGGCAGTCTCTCTCCATCGCGATTGTGATCCCTTTATATCTCTACTCCACCGTCCCTCTCTCCCTTCAACTCAAGGGAACAACACTCTAACGGAACACCTCACCCACCCACCCCGTTCCGTTCCGTTCTCTTTTTTTCCCGTTCATGTACTTCTCAACCTTTCTCCTCCACCAATCCCTCACACTCTGTAATTCTGTTTCAACATTCTGATCTCTTTCTGTGAGAGAACCGTTAACATTCTTCGGATGGCATCATCATCGACAGCACCAGCATCATCAATGATCACAAACCCGACAACAGCGAGCACGGAGCGGTCACGTGACTTGAAGAGAAGAAAGAAGAAGAAAGCACAGGAACGAGAGGACGAGAAGCAGCCCAAGTGGAAATCCCAAGCCCAGCAACAAATCTACTCCTCCAAGCTGCGCCAAGCCTTAGCCAGAGTCAACCTCGGCTCCGCGCCGCCAAAAGGCAAAGCCGTGCGCGAAGCCGCCGACAGAGTCCTAGCCGTGACGGCCAAGGGGAGGACGCGCTGGAGCCAAGCCATCCTCACCAACCGGCTCAAGCTCAAGTTCACCAAACACAAGAGACAGAGAGTGGCAACGACGCCCCCTAGCCGGTCAAAGAAAGCTCGCGTCAGCGTTCACCGGCTGAAGGGGAAGAGTGGAGCGAGTGTGCAGAGGAAAGTGAGGTTCCTGGGACGGTTGGTTCCCGGTTGCCGAAAAGAACCGTTACCAGTTGTTCTGGAAGAAGCCATCGATTACATACCCGCGCTTGAGATGCAGGTTCGAGCCATGAACGCTCTCTTTAACCTTCTCTCCGCCGCTTCTTCTTCTTCCTCTTCCTCTTCTTCTTCCTCATAATGTATGCCATCCCACGTGTCTGTCCATTTTTTAAAGTGTTACTATTATTTGCCTCCTTTTCTCTCTACTTGAGGTTAAGTACATATCTATCTATCTATATATCTACTTTTGTCCCATTTTAATCTCGGAGATTGTGAACATCGCCTTTTAACTATCACCAACCACATTTGCTTCTTGTAATCCAACGTTAGTTACAACATTTATGTGAATCTTGTTTGTTTCTGCCACCAAATGGATAAATCTAAACAGATTAATTTCGAATTTGCCGACTGAAACAATCTCCTACTGTTCTTTTCATCCACACATTCACCAATGAAAGACCAAAAATTAAAAAGAAAAAAAGTTTGGAGTTGAGAAACAAGAAAGTCACAGAATCCATTCTTTGCCCAAATTGTGGATATTAGTAACGGGATCCATGATTAAGCATGTGGTTTAACGGTGTGAAGCTTGCGAAAAATACCATTTTCTCCCTTAGGCGATGAACAGTAATGGTGTTAAGGTCTTATGGAAGGGATTTATGGTGTACGACGTGGGCAATAGAAACTACTCTTTTTCAATCTGAATTATATACAGTTCCTTTTATGTTTTGAAGTGAAGTTAGTAGTTGGTAATTTTGATAGATGCTATATTGGGTGCTTCGGTGGATACCGGACAACCATTCACATCACATGCATATTTGTTTGGGGTTACTATTGAATGGCAAAGCTTGCAATGTATTTTAACTCTCTCCTACTTTTGAAAGTCTTTCTATTTCATAATTTATTGGTCTTTATCTCGGCTGAGCATCCAGCAATAAGGCTTTATGATACTGTGGGGAAATTAAAGTGAATGTGTGAAGGAAATTGAATGGACTGAATGGCCAACTCCACTTCTCCAAACTTTTCACGAAAGCTCCAAAAAAACATGCTTATTGGACACAGCAGAATGGCCTAACATGCCATGTGACTTGTCGCCCACACCTTACACGACCCCACTAAGTTTAACACCATCTACTTCTTCTCTTCCCCTTCGTTCCAATAACAAGCCATGGATCTCATCAGAAAATAAAAGTTGGTGAGAAGGGGAAAAGAATTTGAATCTGGGCGAGGCGTGCGTATCTGACATGCTCAGCTTAAAGGGTCACATGCCCTTTTAGACGGGGCAATGGTCCATGAAGGACTGAATATGTCACTGTCTCTAAACTCGTACGGCAACATCTCCTCTCTCTTTGTGTGGCTGAGAGCCATTAAGACACACGAGTGCTCTTGTTTCATATCGTTTTCAGTGGAAGCGCTCACCACCCCACATCCCTTCTTAGAATCGTAAGATGGCTTGGTTGGGTTGATTTGTGTTGATTTGTAAGAGGACCACGCAAAAATGTTGAAAATTTTGCATGTCACTTTTTTCGGGTAGCATTCATTTTGAAATTTTCAAGTGAGGATGCCGGAATTTAATACCTCCCCATGTGGCTGTTGAATCCTGCTTTTCAGAATATGGAGGGTAATTCAACCGATGATTCTGAAAAATAGTAACACAGAGAGGAAGAAAACCAAAAGGATTCTTGAGAAAAACTAGATAGAAATGGAAATAGGTCTTTGTTGTGTGTCCACATCCAGCACTAATATAAAAGTATGACCATTTTCAAAGCGAACGGCAATGGTCACTCACTAATCAATCTGGCGTTTCCTTAATGAACTCGTGTCACCAACTTCCAACACAAATGTTATTATCACAGTGGAAACATATTCATGAAACAGAATGAATAAGTAATAACAGTGAAAAAAAGAAAAAGAAAAACGATTCCCTTTGTGTTGTCCTTTCCTTCTGCGCTTAGCTCTTCTTAGCTCTATCCGTTTTCTTCGGCCGAAGTGGAACAATTATTAATTCCCCCTTCTTTTTCTGTGAATCCTAAGGGTATTCCCTTGAAAGCTTTAATAATGTGATAGTGGTATTTTACAAGAACAGTAAAATAAAACAAGGGGTGCTTCCATTTATAATGCAAAAATCATAGCATTTTGAATCTTGTATATGTTTTTCTCACCCAAATAAATAAACCTAGATCGTTTAATTTTGATCCCATGACACCAAAGAAAAATATGTGCTAGTAAAGTTAATGGTCAAGCATTTGACATAAGATTGTTGAATACGATCAAACTCTTATATGGTACATGAACAGTGTTTTTATGCTGATCAAGATTTGAGATTATATTATGACGATAAACTTCATATCTCTTTAACAAGGATTAAACTATCACATTCTACTACTCAAATCAATGACTATTTAACTTGTATTTGTAAGAGTTTAAAATAAATTTTTATTTAAAGACACTGTTACTTTATCTTTATTTAACAACAAGATAACCTTACTTTCATTTAAAGTCTTATTCATAATTGTATATTATAGGTCCTACTCTCGAGCACACACTTAATTCAACACTTTTATTTGAGAAACCAAAATACCAACTCCCTGAATGTAGAGTGACCATCATTCAGAAGTAAGATTTCAAGCTGAGTTCGAAAATAGAACTGCACCTAAATAAATAGTTAATGATGATGGAATCTAAGAGTGATTCCTCAAAGAAAACTATATCATTTTTTTTTTTCATTAGTAGTAGACATTACATACGAAGCTTACTGCTAATTTTTTTTTTTTAAATTAAGCGACAGTAAATATTTTAAAAAATTTAAGGAAATGAATATAATTTTTTTACATAATAACTTGTAAAAATAAAATGGAAAATTTATTCACTAGTCTTATTAAAATTGCATTTTAGGTTTAAATATTTTTTTCTATAATAAATATGGTTTCATTTAATTTTTTTAATACTTTTTGTTATTTTTTAGTATTTTTTTAATATGATCTATATAATTGAGATGTGATGTATACTTTAATTATGATGTATCAACAATCATTTTGAAAAGATATGTAACGTGACTTAATGGGAAATGTCAATATGTCATAAAGGTAATAACAATGTTATAGCTAAATTAATGCAATACCAACAGTTCTTTTAGATTGATAGAAGAGGAAAGAGGCACAAATTTGTTACAAAAGCTGTTGTCCTCAAAATTTAAGGAATACAATATAGTATTTACTTTCTATAAAAAAACAAAGAACAAAATTTTAATAATGTGTCTGTTAAATAATTTATTATGGTGTAACTCAAAAATATAATTATGTTATAGTTTATGTCATAAATATTTTATGAATAGCTAATGAATTAATTTTTTATTAATAAACCTTTAACTTATGAGTTCTAAGATAGTTAGATGTTTTATTGGATTATAATTGTTTAATAAATAACTGGTAATTAGTTGGTAAAATGATATAAAAATATAAGTACAGAATCCTTATTAGATAAATGAAAAATTTCATTTCTAGATAAAAATATATTACTATGTGATTATAATTTTAATTTTTTAAAATAATTAAGTTCTTATTAAATTTTTTAATACTTCTGTTTATTTTAACAAAATTATATGTTTCTTTTATTTTAACGTGTTATTTTATTTAAATTATTTTATACAATAAGTATTAATCAAATTAATTTTTTTATTTTTCATAAATTTATTTTTTATTTCTTAATTTAAACTAGTATTATACATATAATTGTGCAATGAAACATTTGTTACTTTAATTTATAATGTTATCTTTTAATTTAAACTGCATAAAAAGATTAAAAGTTGATTCAATAAATACTAAAAAGAGTTTAATAATTAATTGTATTTATAAAATTAAAATGCATAATAATAGATAAAACGAAATTGGATAATAAAGAAATATATTAAAATATAAGAAATAATAATGAAATAAAAATAAATAGATTATAAGTTCTAAGCTACAAGTTAACGAAATAGCTTATAATTTACTGTAACTTCTTAAAATAAATTATTTTAAATGTACTTATTAAATGTTTTATTTGCTGGAAAATTAGTAAATAAGGTAATAATTAGATAACGATAAGTATAAAAAATAAAAAATAAAAATAAAAGGTTACATGCACTTTATAGGCTTAACTAAATTTTACGTGGTTTGTAAATTTAAATGTTTTCAATTAAATATTTATTTTATTTTTTTATTAATTAAGTGTCGTGACTATTATTTTGTTTCGTAATATTATTTTCTTGTTTCAACTTATTAAAAAAATGTGTAGTTTAATTATTAATATAAGATAATATTGATAAAATAATATAGTTGTTAATGTAAAATTACAAGTAATTTTCTTGTTTTTATTTAAAATTTGTTGGATAATGAAATTGTTATATATTTTTAATGACTTCCACGTCATCATTTACAGCAATTAAGTGATCATCTTCACCACCAGTAACTTGGTGATTATTTAGTTACTTTTCTTTCCTTTTTGATTTTACAATAACGACTTCTTACAATAACTTTTCTAATTAACATAAACTAGTTATTGAATATAAAATATTTGATAAATTAATTAATAATTATTTGATAAATGTAAAATGACACAAAAGATATAAATATATAAATTTTGTTATATAAATAAAATTTATATTAATAAATAGCATTATATTATTGTATAATTATAATTTTAGATTTAATTTAAAATAATTTTTTATTAAAAAATCAATAATTTTATTGTTTTAAAGTGGTATATGTTTTTTTTAACATGTTATTTCATTTAAATAATTTTATCTAATCATGTAATAAATATTTATTACTTTAATAATTAATATTAATTTGTTTTTAATTTAAAATGAATAAAAAATAAAGAAATAATTCAACAAATACGGAATATAATACAATAATTATTATATCTATAAAATTGAAATAGACCAAACAACATTAATATAATAAATAAATACGTTAAAATATAAAAAATAGTAATAAAAAATAAATTAACAGAAGTAGCCTATAGTTTATTAAGTGTTCTAAAATAAACTATTTTAAATGTACTTAGAAAACATTTTATGTAAATCAAACAATTTTATAAGATAGCCTTATTAACTAGATTGTAGTATTGCTGAAGGTACTTTTAATACACATTTTATTTGTTTTTAACGAAATATATTAAAAAATACACAAAATTTGAAAAAACATAAGCTCATATCCACTTTCTAAAAAGGGGTGATTATAATTTATATTATATGATTATATTAAGATATAACTAAATATTTATACATTTATTTAGGTGAGATATATAATTAATTATCTCATAAATACTGTATTAATAATTTTTATATATTTTATTGTAATAATAATTAATAGTTACTAAACAGTCCTAAAAATAATAAATAAAATAATTTTATTAATAATAAATACTTTTTAAAATATTTATAATATAATTGAAGTGTTCCTGTTCCTTCATGTGATTTTTTACTGGACTGTCGTGCCCATTGGTAAAAACAAATAAGAGAAAAAATTGCTTTCTTAATAATTTGTATCTCCTTTTTTCATCTTGATCCTAATAAGAATTTGATTTAAATAATTTAACCTTTTATGAAATTCCTTTTTAAACTTCCTTGAAGTACGTAATTAATGTTAAATATCTTTGATATTTTTTCTTCAAATATTCATAAAGACCCTGTCTTAAATTTAGCTAACTCAGTTAAAAGATAAATAAAATATAATAAAAATGATTTTGGTGAAATATCAAATTGGAAAAATACCTAAACAATTTGAAATTGAAATCAAATTCTAACCTGTGTTTAACTGCTATATATTTGAATTGGAAGAATAATAGGTTTACATGTGATATGTTTTCTTTTTTGATTAACTAAGGATGGGACAAAGCAAATTGTTAAGCATAATAATGATAGTTGATGAAAGTCACTAATTAATGAAAGATGGTGGGGTCTTGAAAGCATAAAATTATTAATGGTGAGCATGTGACATATACCTGTGCCTCTAACCATTCACACTAATTTGCAATCAGTAGCTATCTGTTCTTGCTTTGTGGTCTCCCACCCAAGGATCCATCCAAAACATCTATAATGTTTCAGTTGATTCAACAGTTAACCAATTTGTTCATAATCTTTTTATGGTTTTTTATTACAATTTTTTTTTCATAATTTAATAAAATTATTAAAATCAGTTTTGGTGAATTTTTTAAATTATCAGAGTTTGTAATTACATTCTTTTAATTTATCTTTAAGTTACACTTGGGTCTATATTTTTTTGTTATTAATGGTTTCCTTATTAAAAGTTGTAAGTATGATATGTTTAAAACTTGATGAATGTGTGTAATATAAAAAATGATGAAAATATAATTTCTTTGGAATCATAGGTATTACGTGTATCTACATATCATCCTATTTTGAAAAATTATATAAACAAAGTGCATTTTAGTGACAGTCAATGCTTATTTTACAGTAAAAAAAATCAAATTTATAGTCTATTATTATTATTATTGAGAATGGTAAAAATTTTGTTATTTGTTTCCTTTGTTGTAAATAATTGATTATTACAAAATAATAATAATATATATACCTCCTAACATGCATATAAAAAAAAGAAAATAATCAGTAAAAAAAAGACATATTTAAAGAGTTTTCATCCGTTTTCTTATTCATAATGGTAGAATTTGTGTAAACATAGTATCAATAATTTATGTTAAATGAATCAAAGTACGTCACTATTTTCTTACTTCATTTATCTTTTTTCATGAAGAAAAACGTTAAAAATCAAAGGTGAATTATGCAATTTAAGGTAATTCCTGGATCAAATAATCTATTATATGTCTATTATCAATGTTTAAAATAAGTAATAGAAAAAATAATGTATAAAAGTAAAATTAGAGCAAAGGAAAAAAATATTTCTGTTGATCAAACTTCCGTATATAATATCAATAACAATAATTGAGAAATTAATTTTAAAAAAATAATCCAAAACAATATGAAAAAGAAATACAGAACTCTATTGTTATCATGGTTAAGATTGAAAAAAAAAATATAGAATAAAAATATAAATGTCTCACATTCGAGTGGAACTGTTTAATAAAATGGCATTTCTACATACCAATAAAAAGTGACACAAAAACCATAAAAATCCAACTAACAAAATAATTTATAGAAATTTATACGATTTTAAATTTCAATATTTTATTTCAGTCTTTTAAAGTGTCAACAAAATACCACTCAATGGTGTTGTCCCTTAAAAAATCTTGACTACCTTAATTGAATACCATCATATTTTTAAAAAATATTTAAAAATCTGCATTTAACACTGTAGGACTTTTCTTATAAAAAGACTTTTATTTTATTTGAAATCCCAATTAAACACAAATGTTTGAATACTCTAAATTTTATGGTGAATATACAAATATTATTTCGTTAATATAGAAATCGAATACTACCACAAAAAAATATTTGATATAATTTATAACTATGCAACGACTGTCTTAAGAAAATCAAATATTACAATCCATATTTGACACTAAAGAACTTTATATTATATTATATTATATTTCTTTGAAATATATAGTATTACAAATTAAAATATTACTTTTGAATTTTAATATGCTTTATTTCATTACGTGTTGTAAGTATAACTTTAATATATACTAATAATTGCTTTTATATGATTAACAAATATTGTATGATTATATTAAGAAGAACAAAAAAAATACCTACGTAAAAAGCTTAATTGTCAGTACATTCTCTTCTCACAGTTAGAAGATAAAATTACATAAAAAGAACTGCAAAGTTTGTTTGTTAGTTTTTCTAAACTATTTTCTTTCCCAGGGTTAAAAAATACAGTGGCACTAAATATGATTATTTTTTCAAATATTTGAATATTGAGTTATCATATTGAGAGATTATTTTATTTCACTTCTAATTACTGTATATATGAAGTAAAAAAGAGTATGGTTGTGGCCTCTTATTTAACTATATTTGCGGAATCTCTTTGACAAAGATAAGCTAAAACGGCGTGAAAAAGTTGAATGAAAAAGGTTTCAGCATCAACCCTGAAGTTATAATATTTTTTTCTTTCTCTTAAATCAAAGTAATTCAAACACCAAAAAACGAATAAAAAATTATAGCTACTGTGTTCAGGATAAAGTTACCATAGCTTTGAGATATTTTCAGCTTCATGGTCACAAATGGAAAACAAGACAAGAAAGACACAATTCTTGAGCAATATACTAAAAAAATGTCATTGTCCCTCACATGATGAGCACTATATAGTGATATATTATATTGTGGTACTTTATTTGTGATTAGTGGAGAGATGAAGTAGATAGTGAGTCACGCATCCTTTTGTAGGGGTAGGATAAGACTTGTAACTTATTTGAAGATCATAATAGCCCCATTAATGCTTTTTTTAGAGGTTTTTTTGCACTAATTGATTGGCACCGTTTTTCAATCTTATCATTCATTCTAAGTAAATGACCAATTTCTACTTGTTTGGTTCGATTGAAAGCCATCATAATGGACCCAACTAATTGACCTCCCTCGATTGACATGCTCATAGCCTCATTGCAGTTTTCGCAATGTTCTATATTGTCCACAAAATTCTCACAATTTTCCCCCAAAGATTCTCCAACCATAGCCTTCTCTTCTTATCCTACCATTCCACCATTTTTCTGTTTTGGCTTCTTATAAAGAACTAGGTTGGTTTTGGAGGAGAACAATCATGAAATATCAATCATGCATAACCTTTGTCGCATCTCTCTATCTATTTTTACATATATAGTCAAAGGTTGGATGAACGAGAATTCATCTTTAAAAGTATTTTTTTCATTTTTACATAAAAATTCAATGTTTCAATTTATGATTTTATACTTACAAGCATATAACAGGATTAAGAAAATAAAATATATCTAAATTGTTTTTAGTTTCAATTTCTAAATGATACGAAACTATTGAATGTATAAAAATAAAATAAAATATTTCACTAAAAAAATCAAGTATGTAGAAAGAAATCCTTTAAATCTTCTATTTTGTAACACTTGATTTTTTTATCTTTCTCTCATATTTTTTAAATCAAATAGAATCACGTGAATCTCTATTCTCTATAAAATAATATATATGATAATATATGGACATGGAAACACAAACTACCAAATAATAATTCTCAAACAACACCTCCGACACAACTTAGTTATGATTAACTAACCATAATAAAAAAATTAAAATTACTTGTATAAACTTTACAGCGATCATAAAATAATTATTTTAAATTACATTAGTTAATTTTATACTAATTATTTTATAAATCATATTATTTGAAATTATATTAGTCCACAGTGTAAACTATTTTATATTATCAATGCATAGTCATCGAACTTTTTCTAATAAAATAGACCATTTCAATTATTTTAGTCTAAAACCACAATAAAAAAGAAAATAGATAAGTTTTGGTACAATGAAAATTAACAAAAGCAGTATAAAATATTAAAGGATCAGGATGATCGGTTTATACAAATTTAAGGACTGTATTAGGGTTTTCTCCAAACCCTAAACTTCATGCAACTGTGTTCTCAAACTAGGAAGTTGCACTGAATCAAACATCTTGTGAAGAAAGGTACTTTACATGGTGTACTTAATTAGGCATTGTAATTAATCATTTACGATCACAGCATCTAACCAAATCCAAGTACAGAAGCTAAGGCGATTCCTTGTGGACAAGTTAATGCTTTGAGCACAAGCTTTATAGATTCATCATCATTTTCAACAATATCATGAGGACACCAAACTAAAAACAAGGGAATATATAATCACATGTTTTGAGTTTGTGGCTTGAAGTGGAAATTCCTTCCACTTGAATACTCTTTATGAAAATGACACACAAATTAAAGAGATGAAAGAAAGAGTGACATAAAATGGAGAGTGGTTTACAGATTCCTTAGAATGGAAATGTAAGACATAAATTAGTAGTGAGCTAAGGTTGTTTTGACAGGTGAGAGACATCATGTGCAGTGCAGTTGGATTGAATGACATGACCAAAACAGTTGCTACTCTCATATATTCATTCTACTCAATCCTCCATTTTCATCTCCATGGACCCACACAACCTTTCTTCTTTTACTACACCTATGCTTGCCATCACCCACTACCCATTATATCAATGTTTGATTTCTTAGTGTATTGGGTGACTCACTTGGGACTTTCTTCATGTAACAATGACAAATTTACAATGCACCAAGTTTAAGAAGTTATCCATGGGCTTCTACTGTGTGTCCTGACTCCAATTTTGACTTAAAAAGGGGAGTTAAGTTCTGCACCTCCCATAATCTTAATGCCACCGCATATAATCTAAACATCTATTTTTATCCTTTTAAAATTAAATTCTGAATACAATCTAATTTCAAAAGATATATTCCACATTTTAGAATATATCTTATGTATTTCAGATCGTGCATCCTGAAATCCATCTTTTATAATCTGGATTCTACATTGATAGAGGAGGAAGAGAAGAATAGGTAATATAAATATAAGTGAGAGGTATTTTGGTCTTTTCACGTATACTATGATGTGCAATTTAACTTTATGGGGGTGCAGAATGCAGAACCCATTAAAAATATGCTTTTTATGTAAAATAGACAAATTCTTCCTTCACCTCCGTAACCTCTTCGTGCATTTTCATAAAAAAATTTAATTTCCAAAGTACTCATGCAGAAATGATCAAAATGACCTTTGGTTATTTGATTATATTTGCAAAACAAAATGACAACCGGAAGAAACTCATCTGGTTCGTAAACTCTAAATCACCAACGTCGCTGTTCGCCGTCGACAGCCATCCAATCAATAAATTAATTACTCTAATCAACAATACTACTGACAAATTGCTAATAAACATCAATAATTACTTACGTGTTACTTGTTTGAAGTTTTAATTAAAAATTTAGGCAAAATTGACTGAGCCCTAAAGTAAAAAGGTGAACCAGACAAGGGAGGAAACGATTGGAGGGCAGTTTTGGTTTTGTAATTTTGCATTAAGAGTAAAATAATATTTCTATATGTGGTATGGGAATGGAGGAAGAGGGTTCGGAGGTGGAAAAAGAATTTGTCTGTAAAATATATCTTAGGCCCACTAAGACAACAGATATAGAGTGAGACCATTATGGATCTCAGTGGACCTTCACCCAATATAGTATTTCCAACCTCCGTTTGCTCTTTGCATTGTCATGGGCCTTTTTTATTTTTCTATATAGAAATTGGTTTTTGTAATATGATTATGTTGTAAAAATTATTTTTTGCAAAGTAGGACATTCATTTTTACATTGCAATTTTTTTATTGCATAAACTAGTTTCTATAATATATTAGAATATAATTAACTACATTATCAACTTTAATTTTTAAAAGATCCATGAGAAGCTGGAAGGTTGAAGGCGAGAGTGAAGAAAAATATTTTATGAATATAAAAGAATACCAAAGTAAAAATGTAAAGAATAATTGTTTCAAATTATAACATTCAATCTTCAGGGGCCACGTTTTCAAAAATATTATATCCAAAAATACTATTTGCACGTATATATTTGGTTGAATTGAGTAATTACATGAAAAATATATCTACAAATATTATAAGACGTTGTCATATTAAACTCTAAATTAATAAATTGTAAAAAATTATGGAAATGTAAATTGAAAAATGAAATTAATTGAGATTTTTAAAGAAAAATATTTGACTAAAAATGATAATACCATTATATATTTAGAGACTAAATTAATAATATTACTATATATTTAGAGACTAAAATAATAATAAAGAATTAAGTTTGAAAACTTATTTAGTACCCTAAAACTTATTTATTATTTTATAGTTTCGGGAAATAATATAAGACTTTTAAATTTTTTTAGAGACTAAGTAATCAATTGTTTATCATAGCAAAGTAACGATCTTTTACCTTGAAAGAAAAAATAAATAAATAACTACCATTGTAAAAAGTGTAAATAAAATTCTAAAAATTCATCTAAATTTCTAAGCATAATTACTTATTATCATTTGACTTTTAAAATATATGCTAATATTATCCATTAAGTAATTATTTTTGAATTTTATGCCAATATAATTAGTGTATTGTAATTATACATACATACACACACACATATATATATATATATATATATATATATATATATATAGTACACAAACTATATTTGTATTTTGTTTTTAATAACATTTTAAAAATATAAATTTTACAAATGGAAAATATTAATGTAAAAAATGGAAAAATATAAAGTAATAAAGCAAACAAAGAAAAATAAAGAAACTAAAATCAGATACTCTCAAGTAAATAAAACAAATC
>Ga0099824_1006268_pt1 | contig 16389 bp, 7 predicted proteins | sample SiratrowhiteBW_FD_76837 | JGI IMG/M metagenome (GOLD analysis project Ga0099824, IMG submission 76837) | Root nodule microbial communities of legume samples collected from California, USA - Siratro white BW | ecosystem: Host-associated > Plants > Roots > Nodule | place: USA: California...
TCTTCCTGTTGCACGTGGATTAGGGAAACCGAACCACGTTAAATCTTGTGTGTTGCCCGTGTTCCGTTCTTTCTTCTATTCCTTGCAGATTATTTGTGTGTGTTGTTTGTTTAAGAATCATCACAAAAGACAATATAAATTTAACTAAAATCAAATAATAAAGTTATATTGTTATAAAGTAAAATTTTGCATGTATGTAACTTTTCTTTTTGAGAAAAATATTAATACAAGTGTATATGCCCCTTTATACTACATTTTTTACCGTTACAAGTTATTTCACAATTGTTATTTTATTTCTCAAATTCCAATATTATTTTCTAAAAAAATTATGTACACACTATAATTATTTTATCTAAATATATTTAATTTTTCTTTTGTATTAATTATTGTGTACTTTAACTTCAAAGATGGTTTCACAAATAATTTTGTCGTGTATCATGGCTAGTAGTGCTGTTTAGATACTCTTGAAGGAGGAGTTGTGTGCTACTCAAATTTAATGATAATTAAGGCTAACTAATTTTATTTAAAATTAAGAGTCGCTTACATTTAAAAGAGTTAAGAAAAGGACAGTTAGTATAAATATTGAAAAAAATCACAATCTGAGATTTAAAACAAAATAAATGGATACAGTATCCTATAACCTTGTAAAAATATTAAATCTTTATGGTAAACCTAGTTCATATTTGGAATAAAGCGAGTAATCTAATTAAAATATAATGATAATATAAAAGGTGTTAACAATGTCATTTAATTATTAGTTGTGTATGATACAATTATTGATTTTTTACAATAATCATAAGTTATATTTAAAGTGATTTTTTTAATTGATTCATTATATATAAAAACTGATTGTATATTAAAATGCCAAATTCTAAAATAAAACTGATAATATAAAAAGTGAAGAAAAGAAGATAAAGTGCATGTTTTGATTTGATGTGCTGTATTTAATGTATTATGAATATGCTCAAGCACAACCCATTTAATAGTCGTGAAAGACATTAGGAAATTCCCTTTTTTTATAGTTATTATTGAATTAGTCTTTAAAATCATTAAATGATTTGAAATATTTCTGCACTTTTAAAACTCTTTTAGGAATTCTAACTTATTGTTGAATAATCTAAGACTGACTGTAATATGCTTAAAAGATGAAACTATTATTGTTTTATAAGATTATTTGCACTAATCGTAAGAAAAAACATAATCTTTTTAAATAAAAATAAGAGTTAATTATACTTTAACGGAAATCAAGATGGTTAAACATATAATACTGGTCAGTTAAAACAATTCGTCTGTTTCTATATTTTGTTTTCTCTTTTTGCAAATTGGCATTTTCCATATAAGTTACATGTTTAATACCAAGAATATAAGTGAATTTTCATAAATTAAAAGAGTAAAATAACCTACATTTAATGATTTAAAACTTTTGGTTATAACGGCATTAATTAAATTTTGTGTGACAGAAGAAGATGATGATTGATAATGTCTGTAATGGCACTGTGTGGTGGAATGAATGTACGAATCAATCGCTTCTGAAAACTACCAACCCCGCTGCTCCTCATTACTCATTACTCATTACTAACCCAACCCACATACTCTATAAAAAGGTCACTTTTTTCCAACATGGGTTTAAGGATCTTAACTTCAGTTCCAAACTCATAGTAACATGTCTGTAAGTACAAATCGAAAGTAAACACCAATTTCACTTACAATGTTTTTGGGCTATTAAATCAGAAACCCTTTCTAGTGTCAGTCTAGAAAAGGAAAAGGAATAACATAGTGGTAGTTGCCACCAGACAAAGTGGGAAACTAAAGTAACAGTCAAAAACATCTGATACAACAACATAAAAGAGACACAAACGAGGATCATACATAGGCAGCAGAAAATTAGAATCCAACTCAATTTAGAAAGTAAGAAAATACAGAGGAATCGGGTTAATTAAGGTGAAAAAGAGAAAAAATTGACAAAGATTGGAACGGCGGCGTTTAAAAAGTCAAATGAGTAATGCAATGATATGTGGTAAGAGTCCAACGCTACTTGCTCAACACAAGTCTCTTTCTTTCTCTTCGTTTCGTTTTTCCATTTTTCCCCAAAAGCCAACCTTTTTCCACACCTCTCTCTTTCTCCATTATTCCAACAAAACCCATTTCTTTTTTTTCTCTCTCTCTCTCTCTGTCTCCGCCGGTTCATAATGGAGAGCCTCCCGCTCGAGACGGCGGAGAAGATCATTTTGCGGTGGGACTCGACGGCGTCCGAGGACGCCCGCGACAAGATGATATTTTCCGGCGACCGGGACGAGGCGGATCTCTACCTGCAAGCGGTGGACGAAATCCAGAGGTCGCTCTCGTCCGTTTCGGTGTCGGAGAAAGTGAACTCGGCCATTCAGATCGCCATGGCCCGCTTAGAAGACGAGTTCCGGAACATCCTCATCTCTCACACCAACCCTTTTGACCCCACCACCGAAGACGAAGCCTCGCAAACCCTTGACCCTCCTTCTTCCTCCTCTTCTCCCAAACACCCTGATAACGACGAAAGCGACGACGTGAGCCAAACCTCTCTCCTCCGTTTCAACAGCGACGGCGCTGCTTCCTCCGTCACCGGCAGCAGCTACCGCTCCACCAGCAGCATCCGCGAGATCGATCTCATCCCCTCCGACGCCGTCTACGACCTCCGTTGCATCGCCGAGCGCATGGTCTCCTCCGGCTACTTGCGCGAGTGCATCCAGGTGTACGGCAGCGTCAGAAAATCCTCCGTCGACGCCAGCTTCCGCAAACTCGGAATCGAGAAGCTCAGCATCGGCGACGTGCAGCGCCTCCAGTGGGAGCAGCTCGAGAACAAAATCAGACGCTGGATAAGAGCCGCGAAAGTCTGCGTCAGAACGCTCTTCGCCAGTGAGAAGAAGCTCTGCGAGCAAATCTTCGACGGAGTTGGAACCTCCATCGACGACGCTTGCTTCATGGAGACTGTGAAGGGCCCTGCGATTCAGCTCTTCAACTTCGCCGAGGCGATCAGTATCAGCCGGAGGTCGCCGGAGAAGTTGTTCAAGATTCTGGATTTGCACGACGCGTTGACGGAGTTGATGCCGGATATTGATGTGGTGTTTGATTCGAAGTCCTCGGAGTCGATTAGGATTCAGGCGGCGGAGATTTTGTCGAGGCTGGGCGAGGCTGCGAGGGGGATTCTGTCGGAGTTTGAGAACGCTGTGCTTAAGGAACCCTCTAGGGTTCCTGTTCCTGGTGGGACGATTCATCCTCTGACTCGGTATGTGATGAACTACATAAGTTTGATCTCTGATTACAAGGTTACTTTGAATGAGCTTATAGTGTCAAAGCCATCCACCGGGTCTAGGTATTCGGGTGATCCTGGGATACCCGATTTGGATTTGAGTGAGTTTGAGGAGAAGACCCCTTTGGATGTGCACTTGATTTGGATTATTGTGATATTACAATTCAACTTGGATGGGAAGAGTAAGCACTACAAGGATGCGTCTTTGGCTCACTTGTTTGTGATGAACAATGTTCACTACATTGTGCAGAAGGTGAGGGGGAGTCCGGAGTTGAGGGAGATGATAGGGGATGATTATTTGAAGAAGCTCACCGGAAAGTTCCGGCAGGCGGCGACGAGCTACCAGAGGGCAACGTGGGTGAGGGTGTTGTATTGTTTGAGGGATGAGGGGTTGCATGTGAGTGGGGGTTTTTCATCTGGGGTGTCAAAGAGTGGTCTGAGGGAGAGGTTTAAGGCTTTCAATGCCATGTTTGAGGAGGTTCACAGGACTCAGGCGGTTTGGTTGATACCGGATTCACAGCTCCGGGAGGAGCTGAGGATATCGATATCGGAGAAGCTGATTCCGGCATATAGGTCGTTTCTTGGGAGGTTCAGGAGCCACATAGAGAGTGGTAGGCATCCGGAGAATTACATAAAGTACAATGTTGAGGACCTTGAGGATGCTGTTTTGGACTTTTTTGAAGGGGTTGCTGTTTCGCAGCACTTGAGGAGGAGATCTGAATGATGATGGAATGGAGTGAGTGAAGTGAAGAAGTGAAATGGATTATTGCAACTTAGAAGCTAGGACATATTCTTTTAATTTTTTCCCTGGAGCGTTCAGGTAATTGAGTGCTGGCCAATCTGAGGTTGCTCAAGCTCTCGGGTGGGTGCTCCTCCAACAAGGTTTACTACCATGATCCATGATTGTCGGGAAAGAGAGATTAAGATTCCCTAATCTTGTGTTGAAGTTTGGTGTGGCTTGAGAAAAGCCAAGTAGCTCCGTCACCCTGAATGCTGCTGCCTGTAAGCACGTTATTTGATTTCTCACCACATTCTAGATTTTGTTTCATTTGTTTATATTGGAATTTGTTGTACGCGTGTTTTTTTTTTTTCTTAATTTTCTCTAAGGTGGAAAAAGGGCGGTTACTTTTGTAGCTTCAAATGACTTCTATACAATGTGATAGTTTTGCACTACATGCTTTGTCTTATTCTTAAATCTTAGTCCTAGATACATTTCATCTTTAGGCACCTGTATCTTCTGTTTTTTCTTATATCTAAGAGATTCATGTGGAAAACAGAAAAGTATTAGATATATAGTAGAAACACCATAACACGGGAATTGCTGATATGTTGTGAGTATGCTAAAAGACCTTGCTTCAATAAAGAATCCTGCCACATTTGGTTACCAAGTAATGTGTACACAGCTTTATAGCTCTTGATAAGTGCATCTGATACCAGCAATTCTTGGACGCCATATTATTTGTAATTGGATAATCGTTGCTGAATTTTCCTTCTATCTTTCATGGACCAATCAGTTACTAATTACCTACTATTTACAAGGGTTACAGTTTTATTGGAAGGTTGCGTTAGGTTCATTCTGAAAGGAGGTCAATATTTAGACACCACTTTAATTACACAATCCTTTGCATCACTTTCCGTCAAGAGTAAGCTTATTTTACAGTACAGGAATATGAAGAATCAATAAACAGGATTTTCATTGAAAACTTGAAATCATGATGTGGTGTTTGAGGAACATTAAATGTTACATTTTGTTGTGAAAGTTTTGGGATACCAGTTGGCATTCTCCAATGAGTAAAGAATAAAGGAAATGATGTGAACGATAATTTATTGTAGATCTAAGAATTATTAGAGACAAGTCAGAAGTTCATGCAGTTCCGTGACCACAAGGCTCTAATTTCTGTAATTGGATCACCTAAGTTTTTGTTGCCATCTAATTTTAGCTGTTAGCCATTAAGCTACCTTCGTATTCTTCTTATGTTCAATTCAACATCATGAACAGGAAAATATTCGGAGCCTGCCAACGAAGCTGGATCTGTCACTGTTTTCTATTCCATATTTGCGTAAATATGAAGGTGATGCCTGAAAACGAAAGCAACTGGATGTATATACATTTAGGCAGTTTTAATGTAGATGGCTTTCTATTTCCTGTTAGAGAAAATAGTGAGCCAATAAGTGCTTCTATGTATTTTTTCCATACAATTTTAGTCTTTTAAAATAAGAATTCACTTTTTTGTTCCTATTATATTTTCAAATTAATTACTCCCTATCTATTACTAAAATGAGTTTTTTTTTTAAATAACATTGTTTAAAAAATAATTTGTTTATTGCTGAAATAATAATTTTGGGATGATAGATAAATCATGGATATCAATTAAAAGTAAAATCTTATGTAATAAGAGCTGAAACAATTAAACATGAGTGTGTCACACACACACAATCAAATTAGAGCGAATTTAAGTGACGAACCATAGCGTGACAAATTTAGAAAATATCTTAAAACAGATTACATTACGTTTGAATTGGCTTTTGTTAAATTAATTTTTTAGAAGGTAAAGTTTTGTATAGGCACACCTAAACATGGACTTTTAGAGAAACTGTTCTACACTTCTCTTCTTTGTTATAGGTCAATAATTGAATTCTTTAAGTCGTAAAAGTAAAATTACCATTAATATTCAAATACAAGTCTGGATTCATCGTAAAAGACAATAAAAAGTTTCAATTATTCTTCAAATCGTTTTTATTGACCAGTACCAACTCAACTCTATCCTTAAGCTTTAGGGAAAGAATATACATACAGAAAAAAAATCCATGGATTCAAAATATCATTCATCAATACGGAATAATAAAATACTAACATAATGCTATACAGCTGGAAACTTAAAACTAAAAAATTCCATGAAGTGTCCCCACATGTATGCATGCATGCACATGGATAATATACATAACATATGGCATGATTGAAAAAAGGTTCCTTTGTATTAGTAAAAAGTGACTAAATCATATTCTTGTGCATTGGCATAACAGGAACACACAGGAGTCTGTCATGTAATCCAATCTGCTAAGTATGTCCTGACAAAGTATGAAGTAAAAGAGTAAAGGCTAATGAGGGAGATAAAAGAATTAAAGAAGAGAGTGATGGAGCTAATTTTCAAGAGGGGTTACAATGGAAGCACAGAATCATTCTCTCTTGTCTTCTTCTAAATCATCATTTGAGTCCCCGTTACTGCTTTGCACTGGTCTAGCTTCTGGCACACTTCTAACATCTTTTGAAGAAATAGGTGATGGTTTTATGAGGGTCAAAGTAGTCTCATCCCTATCAAACTCATCGCTCCCATCATCACGGTAAGCATATCTGTCAACAACAGGAACAAGAGTGAGTTAGAAATGATGTACATGGACACAAAGCATAGTAGAAAACATTTTGATCTAACACAGGCATTAAAGAATGTTGATGAAGGGAGAACTAGAGAGGTGGATTTTTTTACCTTGTTGCACTTTGAGATGGTGCCCAAAGAATGCAGATAATACACAAGAGAGAGTAAGACAGAACTTGCCAGAAGGCTGGGATGATCCATGCATTTCGCCACTGCTCATTGTATACATCATTTGATTTGAAATAAAGCTGAAAGAGAAAGTAGAAAAATAATCAAGGCTTGATATATCTAAAATTGACTGATGTATTAAATCAGTAGACATGCAAATAACACGTATATTCTAACACATTTGCTGTTCTAGTTTTGGTAACAAAATTACAGCTCATTTTAATTTGTTTACAGCATCAGAGTTCATTGATTGCATAGATGAGCTTGAGTCAACTATACAATAACTAGGTGTACTTAACTAAGGAATTAAAATATGTTTCTTCCTGTGAATTACCTCATAACAAATCCAGCCCACGGATACAATCACAGCTGCTGCCAAAGCATTAGTGAACTTCCTGTAAATATCTAATTTTATCATCATCCTTCTGGCCTGTTGCATTACATAAGCCCAGAAGAGTCGATTTCAGATAGTTATATTAAAAGACATGACAAACAAGTGAATAATCAGTCGTCACATTACATGGTGCAGCAGCATGGCAAAAGTGTAAGATAATCATCCTAATTTGTGCCCAAAAGCTATAAAATAGAATAGGATTTTTCACTGAATAAGATCATCAGGGTCTGATATTTCAATCTTGAAGAGAATATTTCATTAATTCAATTCAAAGAAAAAAAAAAAAACCTATAATTTGACCATTAATTCTTATTTTTCTACATATATATCATAAAACAAAGCCATGAAATATCAAACATGAAAAATACAAACTACTGGTAAACCCAAGGGAGAACTGTGTAATGTCCTCCCCCATGTTACTTGATTACTTCAACCACACAAGTCTATATAGCTCATCTGCCCTTATATCCTGATTTATTAGTTACAAATGTAACAGTATTTTTTTATGGCAATTCACTCCCAGAGTCTCCTCCTGCTAGATAACTCCTTTAATAATACTGTCACGCATATTTCTACAAAATTCAGAAAAGATATCATAACAGTACTCCTCCTGCCAATTGCCACCCACCCAGTGCTTTATATAAAAATTAAGGAAAAGTGTGACTGGCAAGTTTACCGAAGAAAGTGAAAATTTTGCAGCCCCTGTAGGTTATGTCTCATTTACAAGAAAAGCTACTTTATGTGTGAGACAGAAGAAAAAACACACATGATGTTTAAGGAATAAAGAATATTAGGACAATCTTAGAAGATGAATACCTGAAGCTTATTTAAAGTTGCAGAGAGTGAAGTGAAAATCCAAAGAATGAAGAACACATCCAACACTGCAGCTGGCAGAACTAAGAACAGTTTTGCCTTTCCAGAAAGATCACTTACTGCACCAACATTTTCTACCAACTCAAGCACTTCAGATGCAAGAAAGAAGGTTCCTCCAAGCATAACCACCTTTGATGTAAGCCCTCCAAGGGAAGGTCTCACAACACCATAGCCCATTGAAACCATTAAAATGACCAAACGTGCCACTGTCCGCTTAACAGTCCCAAAGGTGACTGCCCATATGGTTGTCCCAGTTGGCCTGATTCCAGTCTCACTGAATTCAGCATAGTCAAAGTACCACAGAGCCATCTCAAACATGCCTAGGGTTATGACCAGGGTAATGCAGTTCTGCAGGGGAAATACTTCCCTCCAAAATCTAGCATATTGAGAGAACCAAAAGATCCCAAGCAATACATATGCAAAAGACATAAATTGGTAGAAAACTTTCATAGGTGCCATTCTACCAGGCAGATAACCAGAGGGATTTTTCCATACAGTTTTCCCTTCCACAACCAATTCTTTAAGCCTAGTATCACAATGGATGAAATACAAGTTATACATCCCAGTTTTTGTGATTTGTATAGATTTCATGGGCAGCACTGCCACTTCATCATCAATTTCAAAAGAGACACCAAAAACTTGAGGCCAATCAGGATTCTCTACAGAAGGACGGTAAATCACCTGCCCTTCAGCACACACACCGAGTTTTGCTAGATCACCGGTGCAGCAGACAGCCCTTTGACCCCCATAAGCTGAACCCCCAATTGTCTCTCTATCTTCAACTTCAAAAAGAACAGCTTGAATCGGCCAAGAGCTGAAGTTAGAAAACTCTTTGTTTCTCCGAAATGTAATCCTTTCCAATCTGGTTTTTTACATTACAACATATAAAACCGAATCAACAAAACATCAGCATACGTTTTATATACGTTAAAAACTGTTATTATATCTGTTGGCTTTAATTGAGCATAAGGCGTGCTTAATTCAAACATTAGCATAACTAACAACAAAGTACTAAACAAAAACAGTCGTAACGTAAGTATAATCCTTTGGGACTCATCCACAAGTTTACTTTTCAAATCTGACAAGTAAAATCACACATTTTACTTACACATTGAAGTCAATTAAAAACGTATACTACACTAGCAAAAAATAAAAAAACACTTTTTACCAAGAACCTCACACCCCACCAAACGGAAAGCTCAATGCAGCAATTCAACAAGCCCCCCAAGATTGTCAATTACATTTTTTCACACAAAAAGCATGAAACAATTCTGAATCTGGCGGGTCACACAGTAAAACTTAACGAACAATGAAGATAAATCTCAAAGAGAAGTGCTTTCACACGACAAGAAATTGAAGGGGGGGAAGTGAAATGACCGTATGAAGGATTCGGGATTTGGCGGTGGGTAAGCGTCGGTGAGATTGGGAGCAGAAGCGTAAATTCCTTCGCTACCTCCATGGACTACAAAGGCGTTGCCTTTGGCCGCGAATTTCTCCCCTCTGTAGTCGTGAACAGAAGCTTCGGCACAGAGGGACAGCAGAAGCAGAAACGCCAGAACCGAGACCCCACACATTTTACACACACACAGAAACTGGATCTGTGGAGGGATGAGAGAGAAAATGAGAGAGAAGAAGAAAAAAAATGTTGGGTTTGTGGAGATTGAGGTTCTAAATGTATACGAAGAGAAAAGGAGCGTGCTGGAGTTGGAACAAAAAGCCTTAGAAATGGTAAGTGAGTGAGTGAATTCTAGTTTAACAGAGTGATGAAGAGATAGATTAGTGAAATGTAGTTCAGTTGTTTTTTATTTCCTTTTACAATTGCCACTGAATCTTTATTTTATGTGAGAAATATGAAATTAGTTTATTTTTACTGATTAATTATAAAATTAGTCTGAGGTATGACAGACACAGTTTAATTTCTGTCATGTGTTTTAATTTAATTGAATGAATCAGTGCATTTTTTTATATATATATTACTCATTCACTGGATTCTCTCCGCAAATTTCTTGTTTTCTAGTTAGTGGTGGAGGGTAATCACAGAGGTGTCGGTGTCTGTATATCAATAGTTAAAAAGAGAAAACAAAATGGTCTTTTCGTACTGGTTTTTAATTTTAAGGGTTTGTTTTTTTACTATAATTTCATTTTACCAATGATACTGTCACTGTCAGGATTCAAATGATGGCTCAAAAAGTCAATATTATTGTTATTATTCTTATTGGACCATCTTTAATGCAATAGATCTAACAGGCAAAACCAACAATTGTCTTAAAAAAAAAGTGAAATGTTATACAAAATTTAAAAAGTGAAAAATGTGTGATTGTTAGGAATATAAATATGATTTAGGTTAAAAGTAGTGTTATGATAAACCTTTTTTAGAATTTTTATGATTTTTGAAAAATATTTTCAGTGGAAATTGAAAGCAAACTTATTAGAGTGGCTAGGAACATTTTGGCGATTTAGGCAAAAATTTTAAATTTTGTAAAAAAAATTCATTTTTTTACTACCATAGTATATATTCGAAGTGGAGATAAAGTTTTCAGTTATATTTTGGCTAAAAAAATTAATTAGTTCAATATGATTAGAAACCTCATATAATACTTGATAATTCGAAGACGAATGTATGTTCGAATGCTAAAATTTTCTTTAGATTGTTAAATTCTAAAAAACTCAAATAGAAATTGATAAAAAAAAATTACAACTTGAATGAAAGAAAAATAAATAAATATATTATATTTTTTATTATTATCATTTTGGAATTAAAAGTTATAATTTTATCTCTGACATAAACAAAAAATGAAAGAGTACTTAAGAAAGAGATAAATGTTCAGCATATACAATATTTATTTATTGTCAATTTTAGTTTATAAAATAATAATTATCCTACTTTATAGCCTAAAATAGGAGTCTTAAATCATTTCCCCATTTATAAGCAAACCACTGAAAGGGGAATGAGGTAATTAGAGAACTTCACAGTGAACCATAGTCACGTTGAATTTAAGGTTGCAGAGAATTGAAATAGTAAAAGTACTAATTTTGCACAATTTGAAGCCTTTTTCAACCCAAATCAGAAAGTAGTTACGAATTGAAATCATGCTTATATTAATTGACAATTTTTCGAAAGCAAATGAATGATAGTATTGATTCCTAAGGCTAATATTACAAAACAAAATTCAAGAGAATCCAACCCTCCCATGAAAGGCAAAAACAGCAGAGAGAAAGAGAGCAAAATATGTGAAGAACAGCCGCTATAATATTTGCGGATGGGAAGGTGAAGGATGAATAGGGTTGACTAGTCAAAGTCAAGGAATTCCATTCTTTTCCTCATGGTCCCTTTCAGATCTGAGGCCTCCCTTTCTGCTTTCTGTGCCTACAATGCATAATCAAAGTTCCACTCAAAAATACAAAACTTCACAAGGCTACAAAATTGAATTATTGCTTGAATAAATGTAAATCATAGGACTACATCAGCAACTATTTCCAAATCATAACAGAAAACCAATGGATCCAAATAGTTTTAGGATTTTAATCTCATTTGGGTACTATGTTGAGTTTATAAAGAGATCATCAAACATTTAGGACATCTTTATGCATAATTACAGTATTGAGATTCCTTTTTTGTTCGTAGAGAATGTTCTCTGACTATAACTATAGCTCTTGTCAGTTAATGAAGCTGGTAATAACCAAACTAAGAAATACTAAAATACATAAAATAGATAAATATGATTTTATACTTATTGAAGATCCTACGTCGACTAAAGATAAGACATTTCAATAATATATAAATAGATGCAAATCTCACCTTACAAGCTGATTATGTAAAGTTGAGATAGACTTAAAATCCACTTTTTAAGATGGTATCAGAGCCTAAATTGAACCTATCGGGCCACCTACTTTTAGACTATCCTTAATATATAACCCCACACATGAGTTGAGGAATCTCGGTATGAGATGGGTATACTTAAGTCCACTTCTTAAGAATCCTTAAGCCTTTTGTCAAAATCAAACCCAGGACAAGGTTTCTTGTGTTATGGAAGAGTATACCTCAATATACAAAAAAAAAAAACCGACAATTTCGAGGACTTCGTTACTAACTCAATGGGCTAGAATTTGGTAGGTATGGTTCATAAGTATTTAATATAGGCACATTAGAACTTAGTTTGTCCACTTTTTCTTGCACATCATCAACATACTTCGCCCTTATTTCCCCAGCACAAAGTTATTGCCAAATAATTTATTGTTAGAAACAAAATATAAAATCTGTTCATTCCCACACACTTTATATAATCATGATGTTTGTAAAAAAAAAGTATGAAAACAATGAATTCATGGGTGCATTGACAATGAATGTCCAAGTCACAACATACTATTATCTTTACAAAAGTGAGGGAGATAAGGAGACAGAAAATACACACAAAGAACATCAGGTAAATAAAGAAAAAATTTAGGAATATTTACCCTCTTGATTTCTGCTGTAGAAACACGAGTCATGTGTTCGGGAAGTTCCTGCCTCTCCAAGTCCTAAATGTTGAAAGACATGTGATAATAAATAAGATTGAAATTTAGAAAATACTTTTAGATGCAAAGGGAAACAGTTAGTAATCTTACCAGCTCACCAATTAGAACAACATTTTCTCCACGGATCACATAGAGACCCAACGGGATGTCACAATACAGATCACCAACAATAACCCTCTCACAGGCACCCTCAAGAACTGCATTAGCTGCAATTATTGATGTGAAATTTTACAAAGTCAACCTACTGCGTGTCAAAACTTTTTACATAATTTAAGGTCAAGTTGGTACCAAATTGATCAAAAGAGCGAAGTGTCCCCATGAGCTTTCTACCATCTCTCAGTAATACAAGAAGTTTCTCTACAACAACAATTATTGTCAGACCATACAAATAAGTACATAATACAAAATCAGCCTCACCTACAAAGAAAACCAAGATTAATAATCACATTCAATAGGTTTCGTTGCTTTGGAACAATATCTAGCCAAAATCCCTTTCACATAGCCTAATATGCTAAATATGTCTAAAGCAATGAGACATAAAAACTATACAATCACACAAATTACAATTCAAAAGAAATATCATTCACATCAATAGGTGACCATAAAATAGCATAGTCTCATACACTCACTTTTGCATGGGCAACTATGGCTGGAATTAGGGGTTAATAACAACTATATAGGACAAACATAGGACCAATTTAATCTGCAGTACCAGAAACTCCTTTTTCCCTAATGACATTATGGAAGCATGAATTTGTTTTCCTTTGGTATGCATATATCGTAACAAACATGCACAATAGGAATCTATCAGTCAAAATCGTGACCCTTCCCTTTCCCCTGCAGTCTCAGAATGTTTAAAACAATAGTCAAGCCCAACCAAAAACTCCCAATGAAAATGGAACCCTCATTTTCTACAAAAATAAAAGACAAAGTTGAACACTAAAAAAGAACTCCCCCTCCATAAACCACTCCTTTCAAACCAAGTCCACAACCTTTTGTCATTAAAAAATTACCCTTTACACATTACACGATGAAAGCAAGAACCAAAAAGAAAGGCCGGGCACAACTATCCCAAGAGTGCAATCTTTCACACAAATTATTAAATTTGAAGTGTATATGAACATGAGAGAAAAAAAAAGAAAGAGTGCTCACTGTCAAGATAGCTAGCAAGTGAAGTAGAAAGGTAAATATCTTCAGGGCCTGCCCAAGACATTTTGCGTTTTCGGTATCTCAAAAATCACCGAATAGCTCCTCACTAACCACAACAATGGCATTGCCAGCTCCAACTCAACTCTCTTCACCCCCAATCACTTCAATCTCAATTCACAATTCCAAAGCCTCAGCTTTAAGATCGAAATCGCTGAAAGAAAGAAACCCCAGAGATCCAATCGCCGTGTAGGAGCGGAAAGGAGCCTTTTTGGAAGGGAAATGAGAGAAAGAAAAAAAAGGAGGAGTTTAATCTTCTAGGGTTTCGAGACTCTGATTTGGGATAGATTCAGAAGGGTTTATTCAATCAAAACAGTGCCGTTCGTTAACTCGTTATTGTTGAAATTATGAGAAGAGAAAATATTACTAAAATGTAATTGAAAATGAGTTTAAGACACAGTTCAGTGGGTATTGAAAATGTAATTTCAATAAAATTTATTTTATTTATAAAAGAGTTTAAATATTTTATATGCTTGCCTTTATCTTTATATTATAAAAGTTATCTACGCGGAAAATTCATATAAAATTGAATATTATTTATATGATTTTGTTTGCATAAGAATTAGAGTAAATGATTAATAGAAATCAATCGATTAATTAATTAGGTTATAAATGATTCTGAAGAAATGGTCTTCTGAAAATTTTAAAAAATAATATCAATTATTAATAAATTTAATGCTATTGACGGAATTAACTAACTTTTTTTTGTGTTTTTAGGTATGAAATAAAATAAAAAAAGTGTCTTACATTTAAGGATAGTGTAGTAAATTACTTTTTTTTTGCTTCTCATTCTAAATAAGAATAATTTGGTAACTAAATTATAAGGAGTATTATAAATATATCTTCTATATATTTTTTATTGGGTAAATTTATTAAAAAATTACAATCAGAACAGAAGTTGTCAAATATGTTATGAAACTTTTTAAACTTTATGATTTTCGATAAATTTTAACCAATAATATATAATATATTCAAAAGTGAAGAGTTAACATAGATATTCCTAGCATTTCTTTTACATTATTTAGACAATTAAAAGTGTTTATATGATAAAATATTCATTATTTTGTTTTAACATAATAATTAATTAAAATATATAAATATAATAATAATTGAATATTTATAAATACATTTTATCATTTGATAATAACATAAATAATTAAAATAATAAATGTTAAAATAAAATAAAATAAAGTAATTTAAATTTAAATTATTTATTTTAATATTTTTATTCTAAAATGTATTGTAAACTTTCTATTCACTTTCTCTTAATTCAAATAATTATATTTTCCATTTTCTTTCTTTTCTTTTCCACTATCCTCTCATTCCAAACAAAGCGTGAATAGAGAGTGCTCCATTGTTTAAATAATATTTTACAAACTGAAAAAAAAAAGAATTACACGCAAATCTTATTTTTTGAAGAATATATGTCATTTTTCTATACTTTTAAAGGAAAATATTCACAATTCTTTAATCTTGAACATTTCCCATATTTTTATCTTTCTTTAAAATCGTGTTAATTTATTTATTTATGTTTTATATTAACTTTATATTTATCGCTTTAAATTTGAGTCTCTCACCCCATTAGATTCAAAAAAACCACTTTCTATAAACTATCTTCTTTAAACTTTCTATAAAATCGTTTTTCATGTTTTATATTATTTTGACTTTTTAATACTTCTTTTCTCTCACTTCCTAATTTTTCGAAATTTTAAAAACTTATTTTTTAATTTCATGTTTTACACTTAGTTTTAGTTATTTGTGTTTTAACCATTCTAACATCCTGAGCTGAAATATGGTTGTTTAAGTTTGGATAAAAACAGAAGATGGAAAATGTAAAACTCAGAGGATGCAGAGTTAAAGAAAGCGACATAGAACACCATTTCCACTCATTTAGTTTCCGCCTTGTTACGTCACTTTTAAGATTAAGATTGTTTTGCAATCTCATGAACACTTTTTTTTTTGTTGGGTTCTGGCGTCAATTTTAAGATTGATTTGTAATTTTTACTGGTAATGTATGTATCTCAAGGGATATTACAGAAAAACCACTAGAAAATTCGAATTATTTTTACTCCAATACAAAAGTTTTGTAAAACTCATTTTCATTAATAAGCTTATTAATACTCTATTTATATGTTGACATTAATATAAAAAAGTAACTTTCTATCTAAATAATCGAATATCTAATATTTTCATAATAAAGTATTTTATTTAGGATTTTGAGTCTTATTGTTTTATATCGTATCTGTATACTCTAATACAAACATCTTATAAAATTGAAGACTTAACAAGGTATATATGTATAGGTATATTTGCTACTTCTATGTATGTATACTCTAAAATTAATAATTGTAAGTACTCTAATAAAAAATTCTTACAAGATTGAAGACTTTAGAGATAATAAATTTCACCTTACTCTAAAGGTTTTTTTTTTTTTTTTTTTTTTTTTTTTTTTTTTTTTTTTTTTAATTTTTTTTTTTAACTTTTTTTTTTTTTTTTACAACTTTTACTAAAATTTGAAAATTTTATTGAATTCATACTTTTATTAATAATTCTTTTTTTTTTTTTTTACAAAAAGA
>Ga0099824_1006270_pt1 | contig 16386 bp, 4 predicted proteins | sample SiratrowhiteBW_FD_76837 | JGI IMG/M metagenome (GOLD analysis project Ga0099824, IMG submission 76837) | Root nodule microbial communities of legume samples collected from California, USA - Siratro white BW | ecosystem: Host-associated > Plants > Roots > Nodule | place: USA: California...
AAATTTTAATTTATTTTTTTTTTTTATTTTAATAATCATGAAAACCCTTTTTAAAAAAAAAAAAAACAAAATAATATCTTTAAAAAAAAAAAAAAAAAAAAAAAAACACTTAAGAAGGTTCATTAAAACATGATTCTCATACAACTTCTTTCTTTAGATTTTGATTTTATAACAATGTTGATTTTATAACAATGTCATCGTCTATGTATACTTGCATAAATCTTCAATTAAATCACGAAAAATTAAATCAATTGTCCTTTTACATGTAACGTCTACTATTTTTAAATCAAAAAAATATTACTACTCATTCATAGTTACCTAGTATCCTGACATCAAAATACCATTTTTAAAATATTTTATTTTTCAATTATATCCAACATACTCATTTATCAAAAGAATTTCGTTTCTAGCCACTATATTAACTAACATATTAGTATTGAGAATATAATATTGACCTTTAGAAATTATAGAGTTTAAACATCAAAATGCTATTTTTAAAATATTCTATTTTCAATCAAAAATTGTTATATTCAACCTACTTATCTATCAAAAAAATTTCGTTTCTAGCCGCTATATTAACTAACATATTACTAATGAAAATATAATATTGACCTTTAGGAATTATGGAGTTTAAACATCGAAAATATATCCAAACTCCAATATTTTCATTTTTCTTAAATAACAATTATATTTAAAATCCATTAAACATGTTAAATTGTTTTGATGAATTTGACTTTTAATAACTTCTTAATTTCTTTTTTTATCTTTATAATTACCTCATATACAAAAATTTGAGGACTTTATTTGATTGGTTTTTCCTTGTTGGATAGGTAATCAATGCTATATGAGATTTTTATTGAGATCTAACATTTCATTATGTTTCCAAGCAAAACACTCTTTATAACTAGAAGCATAATGAAAAAATTATCTTGAAAATCATTGTCCTACAATTTACTTTTATAGTAGCTCTTGTTCTTTTCATTATCTAAATTGATTTCTTCTAAAGTATCTTGAGCTTTAATTTATTAAGATCTAGACGACTCAATATAGTCTATAAACATTAGATTGTCCCTTAATTAATTTTTTTTTATAAAATAAATATAACTAAGTGTTGAATTAATTATCTCTTATTTAACTTATATCATATCATGTTTATACTACATTGATCATATATACAAATCATATGTTTTCATAAGAGTGTTGCACTTAAAATAAAATATAAGGTGGTTCAATCATTTAACCACTAGATGATTAAGTAAATTGAAAATAACAATGTATAATGATTTCTATATATATAATCAAACATATTTGGTAAGACACATAATTTTGAGTTAAGCTAAGCATCCTACACATTTATACACTCTACATAGAAAGAATTTATACAAAATCATTTAAAATAGTTGTAACGATTTATATAAAGGAAACAAACCATAATTTCAATCGTATATTTTACAAATATTTCTATTTTTATCTAACCCATGTTTAGAAAGAAAACATAATCTTCGATAAGGAGACACAAACACAGGGAACAAAACTAATTGAAGTAAATCTACACAACATATCTTATCACATTATCAAAATTATGAAGAAATATATTAAGAGAAGGTTGTTCAAGTAGTGATCACATTGAAGTACACTATAAATATGAAGAGAGTCTCACCACAAAATACATCAAACTTATCAAGTTTTACATACTACTTTATAATTATATAGTCCTTTGTACCTTGTTTGTAGTGAGAGTGTGATAATATTATATTCTTCACCCTGTAAAGTAATCCGCTTGTGAGAAAACCTAAACTATGTATCATTTCTAGGATGGAAAACTTCTTTAACATATTCACATGGAGATTAAGAAAAGTAACCAGGAGTGATTTGTATTCTCATTTTAACCATAATTGTTGATTAGACGAACTCTTGAAGAACTCTTGATGGAGAAGTAGAAGTAGCTCACAACGAGGGAGAACCGATATAAATTTTGAATTGTTTTTCTTCTCTAGACGTTATTTGATGGACAATTTAGTCTTCATTGTGAAGAAGTCTTAGAGTTTTGTTCAATTCCCTTGTAGAATATGTTTGTATCATCATGATTTTCTTAAGAGCCACCAATATTAGTTTTTTAAATCTTAGTGAGAATAGATTATAGATACAATATAATATCTTATAGTTTTAGTGTAAAAAATTATTAATTTTTGGTTGATTTATTTTTTAAACCTAACATAGAATTTTTATCTTTGGATTGGAAGGTTGTTTGATTTTAACTTTGGCGGTATAAGTTGTTAATTGAATAATGCATAATGAAAATTTTTGGTCTAGTATAAGCTACAACGGTTACATAAATTTTTAATTGATTTAACTATTTTGTTGAGAATTTTGTGTGATTTCCATTATTTTTGTCTTTGTTTATCTTTTTAATGGTATATAATTTATGTGATGACATATGATAGTTGAATTTTAGAATGTTAGTATAACTAAAATACCAAAATTTACAATAATATTTAATATATATTTTATATAAAAAATTAACATTTAAGTTTTATATTAGATAGGTTTGATTTTAATCAATCTTATCCATCACTAAATTTAATTCGTTTGGTTGATATTGGATCTGATTAATCTAAAAAACTAACTAATTTAATTGGTTCTATTTAAATAAATGTATATATAATATTATGTATTTAAGATTATCTTTTAACAAAATGATATTATATAAATATATTATAAATGTTGTCTTTTAAAATATATTTATAATACGTTAAAGAGCTATAACTAAAAGTGAGATTTTAGAAAGGAAGAAAATACTAATTATATTAAATTTTATTAAGAAAACTATCAAAGTAGAGAACATTTATCAGGAATAGAAATTTTGTTTTTATTTATTTTTCTTTAGAATACCATCCTCTAAACGTTTTCTTTTAAAATATCAACATATTTAAACAGTTTTAAACCTTCAAATTAAAGAAAAAAAATGAGATGTGAGAGAAAAAAAATATAGAAAAATGACTTAATAAAAGAAAGTGAATAAATGCATGTTTTTAATACAATGGTAAAAAAATTGACTAGTTTTAATTGAATAATAAGTATAATTTGGATTGGGTTTTAGTCACATTTATTAATTGATCAGTTATATACTTACTTAAATATGTTCAAGTTGAAAACATAAGTGATGTATTATTTACTTAAAGTTAACTAAAATAAATCATATAAATACAAAAATATTATTATATTTATTAATTTTTTAAAACATTAATTATTATATTTATTAATTCTTTAATACCTCAAAACTGTTGAATTCTCCTTTGTTGTTCCCTTTTTCTCCCTTCTGTTCCAATCTCAATAGTTTTGAATTCTAAAATTGTATTTGAAAAATTAATTGAATGGAAGAATAATTTTGTATTTAAAGAATTGATTTTGTTTAAAACAATAAAAAAAATCACCATCATTAATTGTACAAATAAGTAAATGACATGGCACCTGAAAATGTGCAAATAAACATTTAATTTAATTGAGTAGTTAACGTATATAAATAAAGAGTAATTATACTTTGACAACTATAGGTGGCACGCACCACTTTACAACCTTATGTGAGGTGTACAAAATATTCTAGCTTGACAGAGTTGAGAAGCAGTGAGTTAGAATCTCAAATTTCTTGAATCTCACCACTGCTATCATTGCCGTTGCTGTTGTCGTTGCTGTTGTCGTCTCTGCTACAGTAGTATCCGCTGCTATCGCCATTGTCGTTCGCCATCGTCGATGGTCTCCCACTGTCACTCGCCACTGCAACCATTGTCATATGAAATTTCCCTTATGCAAATATGCAAATGGGTGCACAGACTCCTATCACGTTTCAAATTTTAAATTTAGATACTTAAAATCCAATTATGTCCTTTCATAACAAAATATCCTTCAAAAATAAAAGTCCGTTTTATCCTTATCTACGTGTACAATTATATTACGTGAGTATTTAAAATCCAATTATACCCTTTGATATCAAAATACACTAAATGTCTTTAAAACTAAAAGTCGTTTTTATCTTTATTCCCGTATATAATTATACATTGACATCTATATACCAACAGTGTGAACGTGAAAGTAAAGTTTTCCATGAATAAAACCTAAACTTCAGCAGAAATCTAACTGTCGCACTTAGACCATCCAATAATCTAACTGTCGTACTTAGACCATCCAATATTTTGTAATTGTAATAAGATCAAACTTTGTTTTTTTTTTCTGCGAACCCAAAATGAACGTTAATTGATAATTAACATATGCGATTAAAACCCACACAAAAATTATAATTGTTACATGAAGACACGTTCATTTTTTTGTTATTGTAATAAAAATAAAAATTGATAATACATATTATATATTTTGCCTTTATTTTCTTAAAGTAACTATACCTGTCAAATAATTATCTAACTTCTGATCGAGGCTAAAAGAATTGAAAAAAAAACAACGTAAGAATATTTTAAACAAAGTTTCATATTAGGGTCTTCTAAATAAACATAAAAAAAACCAGAAAAGAAAGAAAAATTCCAACAGTGATCAACTAAAACTTTTTTAACAGAAAATAATCATTACAAAAATCAATAAATATTCTAAACCAATAATATATTGAAAAAAATAAGAAATTAGAAAGAAAAAAAAAAACCGTCAATTCTGGAATGTCAAAGAGAATATATTTTTTTTAATAAATTACATTACTGACTAATCACAAAATTAAAATCCAAGAACTTAAGAAGATTGAATCTAGTAACACTAGTATTAATTACTCATTGGTTCATCTTTAGTAATCTTGAGTTAGATTCTAGCCCACAACCACAAAACACTATCATGGTCATGTCATCTTAGCCAGAGAACAATAATTGAATAAATGGTACACATGCTAGACTCCCATAAATTTTATATTGTTCTATCACCATCAACAAAGAATCAATCATGTTGGCACCATAACAAGCTTATCTATCTTGGGTTGCTTTCCAGGGTGATGGTACTGCCATGTTTATTTCTTATGAAAAAAAATAGCACTTTACTCTTAGCAAATCATGATGATTGATCAAAATCACTTAGAACAATCAAAGATGATGCTATTGTGCTAAGCTACTTAAAGATGGCTATGCGCAATACTTATCATTGAAAACAATTCAATATCAAAAGATATCAGTATATATAAATGAGAATATGGGAAAGAGACATATAATATTAACAATATCATGTTACTTTAACAACATTGTTTCTATCTTCCTCCAAATGGGGAAGGAGAAATTCTTAATTAGTTCTATAACCTTCAGGTTTTGCCAAATTAAGGAAAAGTTCTTATAATACTTGTGCAACATATGGATTCAACTGCTTAGCCTCTTTTTGCACAAATTCAACAATTAATTTGATGGTAGAATCTGGTCTTTCCAGATGAGGAAGATGGCCACATTGGGGTATTTGGCGTATGATTGCATCAGGTAATTCGCAGTGGAGTTGCTGCAAGTGAAAAAGTTCGAAAGCCAACTTCAGTTATGATATTAGCATGGAAGATTGTTCCCTTGCAGTCCAATAAAGTGAAACAAAGTGAGAGAGAATTATGCTTCCTGATCATGACTTTCCAGCATGTCAAAAAAATATTGTACATTTCTATATAAACACAATGTTAGAACAATAGTGGCACAGGGTAACTTACCACCGCAAACTTATTGCTGATGATGCGGTCATTTTCACCCCATATTATCAGTGTTTTCTGCTTTACCTGTTACACAAATTCAAAACATCTTAATGAGGAATGAAACCAAGTTTCTTGAAAAAGAAAAAATAGAACTCCCCCAGATGATCCATCTAATAGGATTTCAAGTGTGGTCCATATTAAATAGAAATAAAAATGTTAAGCAATATATAAAAGTAAAAAAAAAATCCACAAATCTATTGTTTTAAGGTTTAAGATTTTGGATTGGAGTGGTTGTTTTAAGGTTTAAGGTTTTGGGTTGGAGTAGTGTCAAGTTTGTTAAATAGGTTGCTTAATGGACTCATTGGTGTTGAAAAACCCCACACCATTCACACATGATATGGATTGGAAATAGTGCAGGCAATAAGGAAATGAAACTTCTTTGCTCATAACAAATGGATTTTAGCAGTTGTGCATATATGGGTGGTTCAACCTATCCAATGTTTTTTTTTTTTTTTCATGTAAAGTTATGTTTTCTTACATTAACCTCATAAAAATATTTAGCTTCCTATGCAACTGATATGTCTTCCAAGCCCATTTTTCATCCCAATGACTAGAACATACTTTTACTTTGTTTTTCTGTAAAGAATGGTTCTGATCATGTCTTGTTGAAGATATGATTTAATAAGGTTGAATTTAAACAGGGCTAAAAGATATATTTAGTATATATGTATTGATTTTATTTTATTTTTTTCCCTTAATCATCCTGTACATATGATTATAAACAAATGTGTGTATGTCCACAATACACACTATTCCTGTAATCCTATAAGTCTAATTTGGCATAAGTCTACTGAAATTAAAATAAAAATTGTCTATATGCAAATTTTAAACAGTGATAAAAAATAATGCAGACAACCTTCCAGACATTTCGGTATGTGTAGCTGTAGTATTTAAATCTAACAAAGCTCAAATAACATTGACAGTGGAATGGACAAATTTGTACAGTCTCCATCTAAGAATTGTTCATTCTGAAATTTACTGAAAAAGCTATGTAAAATTAATCATCATAAGCATTTTCCTTATAATATATGTATATATATATAAAGAATTGCAAGTGAAAATTTGAAATTATGGCCATGTGGACCTAAGCCCTATTCTTAGGAAGCATAAAGAAAAATTGACTCATTCCATGATATTAAAGAATTAATTGCAGTTACAAATTGAATAAGACAGTTAATAAATATGACTGATGCTTATGAACTCACATACAGTTGTTGCTATTCTGCAAGGAAAACATTGAGAAGTGAACAACAGCCAATCAGCACATGACTTAATAGAGAACTAGAAATTAAGAGATCCAATAGCAGATCATGATAAAAGGGTATGATGAAAACAGTCATGTTATCTCATGCAAAAATCAGAAGGTTTGATGAAGATTGCATTTCATAATATTCATAGTTAAACCACTTCTATAGTCCAAATGACACAAAAATAATAAATACAGCACTCATCAACAACTTGGAAAGCTTCACATACCTTTCCTATCAAAGGAGCAACATTGTAACCACCACTTGTCATAAAATCCACAGTAGCATCATTCCACCAAGGCAATAAACAATGCAATCGGCCCACCTATGAAGAACATATGAAGACTGTTACCATTATTCATTCTTCTACATTCAAAATCACAAAGACAAGCTCCTCATTGTGTGAAGGGACTTCTGTATTATCCTTGGACATTCATGAGATGCCTTGACAAGAGGATAACTATTGAGATACCAAACATGTAATTCTCCTGTGAGATATTTCCAAAACATGAAAAATTATCTTGTTTCATTTAAATTAAAGAGTTTTCTTGATTTATTCAAAGTGAATGGTTTTCTTGATTCATTTAAGATGAAGAATTGTCTTTTCTAGTTTCAATTCAATGGTTATAAATATGTGCTTAGTTGTAAACATCATTTGAATCTAGGAACATGATGAGATTTTTTTTGTTAGAATAATTATTTTTAGAAAAAGAGAAGATAATATGTTACTCAAAGGAGCTTCTTAAACTTTTATTCTTAGGCTCTATATATAGAACTAAAGTGTAACACAAAATAATATACTTACAACATCCTAATCTTGGAAACAAATTAATATCTTCAAATCTACACATCTTAAAGATTTGAAACATAACCAAAAAATTCCTAAAAGGGACTAAATTGTTCAATTTAAACAGAAGATATTTAGGCATGTTTTTAACATTGCTCCTTACCTTAATAATAATTTCAACCCTTGTTCTACTGATAAGGTGAAATGATGTGACTATTCATGGAATAAGAGCATGAATAGACATCAACTATTCATGAAAGACATAGCCTAAAAGAAAGTGCTTATCCATGCCTTGAAGACATGACACAACTTTTGTTTTTATCTCTTTTTCTTCTACCCTTCAAAGATTCATTCTTACCAACAATTCCTATGTAAATGTTGTTACAATTATTCTTTTTTGGGTTCTTGCACATAGGGATCACACAATAGACATGTATATCTTCAGCTCTTTACAGTGACAGGTTGTAATAGTCGTTAGAATTTTCTGCCATCTTACAACCAACCTAGTACAAAGTGCTTGACCATTTGATACTGAGTTATCCAAAAGTAAAGTGCTGATAAAAAAAAAATCCAAAAGCAAAGTGCCGAAGGGCCCATTGTGAAGCAAAGAATGCATAGAAAACATGTACACCAGGTTACACAAATAAAACAGTAGTTCTAGAATCAAGCAACTCACATTAGTCCAATCAAGGCTTTTGCTGAAGGAAATGCTTGTGAAGGTCAAATAGGTGGCATATAAACGTAATGGAAAGCTCTTCAATAAATTAACCTGATCACAAGAACGCCAGTGGTGAATTGTAACTTGAGTAATTATAGTTCTTAACTTCCTCATCCTCTCATAACTACACCAACCAATTTAAACCAAAATGAAGAAACAAAGATGCCATTTTCAAAAGTTAAAATTCATATTAAGAAACTTTATATCATAAAAGAGACAAAAGTATCAGGCAGAAAAACTCCATTGCCTACACTTTGGGGGGTTGATGAACATTTGAAATAATTTCTATACACTTTGGGGGGTTGATGAACATTTGAAATAATTTCTACATAATTGAATGTACAAATGAACTTTTTCAGCAAGGAAAACACTCCATAGAGAAAGATGGAATTTGGTTTGTTTTTTTTATTAATCTCTGTCAGTAATAATATACTAAGTTGGAGAGATATTCACCCCAGCATAGGCTACTGCTCTGGGTAAGGTTGCCAACTTTCCAGTTCCCTCTGCATATACACTAGCACCGATCAGAACAAGCTTCTCCACCTGAAAAGATGAACTGCAAATAAATGATGACCACAGCACACCAGAGTCATTTGATGAAGAACTCTTTTGCAAACAGGTTCATAAGTTAAATTATTGGATGGCACATACAGCTTCGGGATAATTGACCGCAAAGTCAATGGCAACAGCAGAGCCAAGGCTTGGTCCAACTAATGTCATTGGCCTTCTGATGTAGTATTTCCAAAACTGTTATAGATAAATCCAATTCAGTCTCAACACAGTATGCATTGGAAAGAAATAAAACAGACCCAGAAAGAAGCTATAATAACTATTGAGGGCATCCATTATTCCATTTTTATAGACCATAGTTGATGAACTTGAACTAGTCAAAGCCTATAATTTAACTGATCTTTTACTCCAATTCACAAAAAAGTTAGATAATTTAGGGAAATAATTTACTGGGTGAATTAGATTTTTCAGAATTATATACCATAACTTGGGGATACAACATTTATTAATACATTAGTACCTGGTAGAAGTGATCACGCTTGGATACCACATCACAGGGAGGAAGTTTTTCTGATGGACAGAAAAAAAAAAAAGGAGAGGAGAAAGCATCTTAAAAATCTGATGAACAAAAAGGGTGAGTAATAACATACAATAGTCAAAGTAATAAAAACCAAACCTAAATCAGAGAAACCCCAACCAAGAATGTCAATGGTCCAGGTCTCAATACCAGATTCCTCAAGCAATGGTAATACATATCTCCATTCTAAACAAGAGCTGAATAACAATGCAACATGAGTTTCAGGGGTAACTTCAGCATAAACTGCATAAATAAATTTGCATATTTTGAGCACCTGTCAAAACCATGTAGAAGAACAACTGGAGTTTCCTTGCTCTGAACCACTGGCTTCACACAACTAGTCATGATGGGATCTTCTGAGAACCTAACCTAATTAAATCACACATTTTATTTGAATGTGAGGCCCTATGATATGCATTATCTACTATCAAGGGGCCATAATGGATGACCACAAGCACAAGGGCACCACTTAATCAACTTTTTAAAGTGAACAACACACTTGTTGGTACTCTAAGCAAGTGTGACAGGTAAGAAGCATTATAGTGGAACAAACTGAGAAACCGAGTTCATGAATGGATCAATCCTTACCAGTTCAGCGTCCATAAACAAAAAACAGAATCTGTGTTGAAAGTTATGTTAATATTTTCTGAAGCATTTGATTGATTGTATCACACTGTGTCCATGCAAGAAAAATAAGAGAAAAATCTACTACATTCGTAAGCTTAGAAAGTTAGGACTAGTCACAAATTTTTTTAAACAGAGGAATTAAGAGATCACAGCAAGTGAAATGAAGATCATTTTCTAATGCAAAATACTTCCATTGATAGTGTCACTTTGCAAGAAAAGACACATTCCAGAGGCACATACATTTTTCAATCCTAGCCAAGAAGAAACTCTGAAGTGTGTGGAAGGACCCACAACAATCATGAATTAATCATAAATAACATTAAAAACTCCAAACAACCACAACACAGCAATTATCCATTTGGGACAAAATCCAAAAGGAATACAAACCCATCCAACCTCCTCCACCTCTCCAAATATAATTCCACCCAATAAGTTTTCTTTGCAAAAACCATTTTGAAAATAAAGTAAAGCAAATCTCACATCCAAAGAATGTGACCCAAAATAAAGAATAAAAAACCAAAGCAAAATGGGTTTAAGTCAATCTCTCACAACAAATTTTGATCTTTCCTTTCTGAAGTGGTGTTCTCAAATCACAATTAGCACTGATAGTGCCTCAAAAATGATTGTCTGTTAATAAAATTATGGCAAACTAAGAGAAATAAAACCTTCCAAATTTCAACTCTCAGTTTACAAAAGCTTTAATACAAAAAAAAAGTATAAAGAGAATAAATAGATAAAAAAAAAAAAAAAACACCTCCTCCTTGAAACAAACAAAAGATTCAGATACCCTTTTGACTTTACACAGTGAAGACGCAGATAGCACTGTGCAGAAGACCAAACGAAGACGCAGGGAATTGGAAGAAAGCAAAAAGATAAAATATTTACAGGCACAGGAAGCCTCTGAATCCGCATGGCGAATTTTCTGGCAAAAGGGTCTTGAATGGTGAGCATTTCTTTGGGGAGAAAGGAAGGGAAGGCCTCAGAAGAAGAGATTTTGGCGTTGCATCTGAGTGGCAAAGGCAATGCCGCAGAAGAAGCAATGGACACAGAAAAGAACATGTTGGTGGGGTGCAGCGAGGAAGACGAAACGGTGTCCTATCTTATGCTATTCCACAGACACTCCTTCACTCACTCACAGTGTCAGACATGCAGAGATTGTGTATGGAGTGGTGTAAGCGGTGAGGTACGTGTAAGAAGGTGGTGGCTCATGTGGGGTGGTGTTTATGGAAGAAGTGTTGTAGGGTAGGTGCCCTTGTTAGAGGTAGCCACTTCCCTAAGATACTTTTCCACCCTCTCATGCCAACTCAACGTCAAAAACAGTGTTATGTCAATAGTGATAATTATTACTATTATTGTGTAGGGAACTAACTTCCATCTACCCCGTTTTGTTCAAAAGCTTCTCTTGCCTGCATTTAATGACACATGATGCAGTACCAGAAAACGTGTCTTGTGTTTGAGTACATACACGTTTAAGTTTGGAAACATGGTCATTGTTATCATTACAGCTACTTTGGAGTACAGGGTTAGAGAAAATACAGTGGAAAATGTGTCAAAATAGTTTCACATAAAGTGACAAGTAGAAAGAAAATCTGCGTTTGATTTGTGGGGATTTGAATTTTTTGTTGGAACATGTGAGGCTGTGTTGTGCATGATTTGACTAATCCTTGATGTTTGTTAATAATTTAAACTAAGATAGAGAAAAGCACTTTGTTTTGGGTTGTAGTTATAGAAATGTTTAATAACAGAAGGCAAACTGAAAATATTATGAGAATTTGAGAAGCAAACCATGTAAGGCAATTAAAGTGTTTTATAGGAGTATTTGTACTTTACCATTTATAAAAATTTGTCTGCTAGGTTTCAATGTTGTTTGCCATTTATACTTTGATGTAAGAAAAGTATCCCAAGATAGTAAGCTATTGATGCTCCCTTGTTTGGTTAGCAACAACTCCATGTGGTGGTGTCAGATAAAATAAATATATAGATACATAAAACACGATAGCAGTAACTTAATTTCTGCAACTCAACTCATCTTTTGTCTTTCTCCTGCGAAACAAATCGTCATCTAGGGTATCAGCCCAAGTACATGCTTCATTTTTGTTATAGAATGAAAAACTAATGATTTGTACGGTTAGATTCCAAGTTTCACTTTGGCTATACTTCTAATAAAAATGAGTTTATAAAATAATATATTAGAAAAAGTACTCACATATTTATTGGTATGAGATTTTTTAGATTAAAAATCAATGATCATGATTTATTAATGTTGAATTTTTTAAAATCAATATTCTATAAAAGTTGGAAAAGTGAAAAAAAAAGATAGTACAAAGTTGTACTGTTTTTAAATTTAATTACACTTTATTTCTTGTTATCTAAATATTTTATCTCTTATTTTCCTTTTTCTTCTTTGATTTTCTTTTGATGTATAAACTATTACGGAACTAAGTACTATGTAAAATTTGAGGCTTCCAACATGGATAAAAGTATTGGTAGCTTTTATTTTAGATTTAATTTAAATATATAATAGTTTTTTTATATCTATTTAAGCGTAAATTTGAATTTTATATTAAATAAAAAGTTAAGTAATATATAAAAAAATTTACAATTTATTATCTTAAAGCTTTGAGTTAGAAAAAAATAGTTTATAATTATGAATTAATAATTTATTTGTATTTTAGATTTTTTTTACTTCTTTTTTATTTCTATATATTTTTAAAAATATAATATTTTTATTTTATATTTACTTTTATCTATTTTTATTTTTTCTCTATGGTTGACCTTATTTTTAAGTTGGGAGAGAAAATTTAAATTATTTTATTTGTCAATTATTTTGTTTGGATAAGAGGATTTAAGTTTATTAAATTTTATTTTTTATAAATTATTCAATTAGTACGAAATAAAAAACATTATTTAAATATTAACTAATTGTTAATAATTTAAAAAGAATAGTATTAATTTTTGGCTGATATTAATTATTGTTGTTTTCTAATCAAAATTTATCAAGATTTTTTAAACTTTTCTTGATTGTTGCTGATTAAGATTATTTTGTGATGTCAATTATAATTATATATACCAACATTAATCTTTGATATTTTTTAAACTTTTCTTGATTGTTGCTGATTAAGATTATTTTGTGATGTCAATTATAATTATATATACTAACATTAATCTTTGATCATATTTATTTTTATGTTGTTATTGGTTAGAGGATTTTTTTTCTGTCAATTTTTCTATCAATGTTGGTTGAAAAATAACATTAGAAAATAATCCTAATTTATGTTTGCCAAATTCTTTTCAAGTTAATATCCGAAAAAAAAATCTTAACAAACTATTAATAATGAATAACTTGGTGTGATTGATAAAAAGAAATAATTAAAGAGATAAAAAATAATAATAACAAATGTCAATAAAACAATTTAGTTTATATTTGTCAAAAGTTAGTCCTATGAGTTACTTGAGAAAATCCTAGCTAATATCTTAACAAAAAAAATAGTTTACAACAATAACAAACTAACTCTAACAATATAAATAAAAGAATAACTCATTAACATCAATAAAAAAAATCTCTAATTAGCATCTCTCAATTGGCTATAACAATTTTAACTTTAGAAAATCATTTTAACCTATATTGTTAAGAAAAATAATTCTAACTAACCCATCAACTGAAAATAAACTTTATGTAAATTGGAAAAAAAAGTATTTGACAAAAATAAAAAAAAATAACTTTGATTTAATATCAACAATAAAATAAACCTAATAATATTTATAAAAAAATAAAAAATATTGAGATTATGACACTTAAACCTCACTGAGCCATCACCATTGTAGTCAAAATTGACAAGTTTCTCACAGAAATCAATTGAAGAACATAAAACAAGAGACATAAATTTAAGAATATGAAAAAATTTTAAACTATTACTTTTTAAGATAAAATTTAAAATGATCCCTTTTTAATTAATCCAAATACTCTTATAAAATTTTATTTTTTTTGAAAATTTCTTACTTAAATAACATTTAAAACAAAACAGTTTTAATTTCTTCTATAAAAATAAATTACTCTTTCAAATGTTCCTATCCAACTATATTATGAAAAGATTTCGATCCAAAATAAGAAAAATATCAAAGTTAAAAGAGTATTTAAAAAGAAACTCGAAACTTATATTTACCTTCAAATTGAAAGAAGTAAGTGTTATTTGTTTTTCTATTAATATTTTCTGGGGTACATATTTCTTAAATTTTTGTGTTCTTAACTTTTTTATTTTTATTTTTGTAGTTATTTTTCTAATTTTTTTATCAAATAAAAAACTAATTTCTTATTAGTGTTAAATAGAAAATAAAAGACATATACTCATGTAATATTTATTATTTTGTATTATTTTATTATCTTTTAATATTTCACGTGTAATATTCAAATTATTTTTTCATTTATTCATGTTTTAAGAAGTTTTTAAGTTAGTGCATATCAAAAGAAAAAACTTGAAATATTAAAACGAAAATTCAAGAAAGACATATGAGAGAGACGAAGAGTTAAATAAAAATAAATGAAATAATATATTTAAAATTATTTTAAAATAGGAAAGTATATGAAAATCAACAAAAGCATTTATACTATATCTAAAAAAGTATATGAATGGATAGAAAATTTAAATTATAACAGTACAAACACAAATATTAATTAAGTTCAACTAATATTTTAATCTTTACAATTGGGTATTTTTTTATTTTTTGCGTCTACATTTTTTTTTATATAATTTGTGTAGTTTTATTTTTTTTATTTCTAGTCTGTGTCATCTAATTCTATTAAAAATGTTAAATTAATAATGTTATCATACATCATTCTCACACAATGACATCACTTGTCAAGGCAAAATTCACAAGGATTGGAAGTGAAAAGATTATTAAAAAAAATACAAAAATATTAAATAACACGCTAAATTAAATAATACGAAGTAATATAGATGTTTCATTATTGTACTTTCGTAAAATAGTTTCATATAAAAACGCGTAATTCAGTCAAGAGAAAAAGAATAAAATTAAACGGAATAAAAAAAAAGTTTTGAATAATTGAACCATATTATTTAATTTTAATATCAAATTAATATAAATTTATTTAATAAAAAAATTATAAATTTATTTAATAAAAAAAAAACTATTTTAATAAATAAATTTAACATCTTAGTTTTTACAATTACTTTCAAGAATTAGTTATACTTTAGCAGATCAAATGTAAAATGATATTATTTTATTATATATACTTTTAGTCTATGATATTCAGTTATTATTAATTCAGAGTATATCAGTGTATATATAAATGGATGCTAAATGCGTAAATAAAAATATGCTAACTAATTAATATATATATATATATATATATATATATGAGACACAAAGAAAAATTAACAAATGATATTGGTGTCTTTTCATAAATATATGAATACTAATAACTATTTAAATTTATAATTTAAAATATCACATGTACCGCCTATTAACCTATCTTCTTTCACTAGGACATAGATAAAAACATAAAACTAAATAAATAATTTATGTTTGTTCTTGAGATAATACAAAATAAGTTAGTGGTATAAAATTGTAAACATGATATTTATTAAATAATTAATAATTGTAATAATTTTGATAATTAATTTTGTAGATTCAAACACTATTATAATTAGTCATCATCACTTTAATCTTATCTCACAATTTAAGAATTTATATAAAGTGTGTATAAAATACATTAATTAAGATTTGACTTAATATCATATCTTCCTCCTTCATATATTTACTCGTATTTTTTATCTATATGATTTGAAAATTAGTGAAGTATAAATATCTTATTTCTTTAATGATGTCAATACTTAATATACTTTACAATTTATTAGTGTAATTTTTCACCTTTTAGAACTCCTTTTAAAACTTACTCTTATGAAAAGACCTAGACGATCTAATATATATCTAGAAAAAAAAATAGATTATCATTGAGTAGAAAGTCTTTTATATTAATAAATATAAAAAATTAATTGAATTGATCTCTATATTGTTTATGAATCTTATATCATGTATTTCACAAAATGCATTAAAACCTTATCAGTGTTCTTATATGGCATTAGAACAATCCATCATATACTTTATTCAATTAACATTGACAAGAATGTAATTAAAGTGATACTAAATTTAGCTTTGTATTTAAAAACAACACACATATATATATATATA
>Ga0099824_1006273_pt1 | contig 16378 bp, 3 predicted proteins | sample SiratrowhiteBW_FD_76837 | JGI IMG/M metagenome (GOLD analysis project Ga0099824, IMG submission 76837) | Root nodule microbial communities of legume samples collected from California, USA - Siratro white BW | ecosystem: Host-associated > Plants > Roots > Nodule | place: USA: California...
AAAAAAAAAAAAAAAAAAATAAAAAATAAAAAAAAAAAAAAAAAAAAAAAAAAAAAAAAAAAAAAAAAAAAAAAAAAAAAAAAAAAAAAAAAAAAAAAAAAAAAAAAAAAAAAAAAAAAAAAACAACAACAACAACTAAACTAGAACTAGAACTAAAACATACTTCCTGTGTAGAAGCTTCCAGCATTCAACACTTTCTTTTCTCAAATTACTTCTTATTATTCAATGAAAACCAAATGATATGCCCTTTTGTTCCAAGTCTAATGATTTACAAAACTCCTCGATTAATATTTTTAATTTTATATATAAAACAGAGACAATGAAATTCTTACAATACATCGTGAAATATAGAACGAGAGAAATCTGGTTCAAGCATTAGCAGATAAATTAAATAAGATTTACGTAATTAATAACTATAAAATCTATCTAAGGTTGACTTTCATAGAAGACAATATAATGTTTTTAAACATATTATTAGTAAATATAAATATGAATTATTACTAAAAAAAATTATTTAGAGACCAATATTTAACTATCAAATGAAATGGTTGTTAATTGTAACCAAAATAGTTATCAAATTAAATTTTGCTTGCTGAATAACTACAAAATAGAAGTAATGAAATTAGATACCAATTTAGAATCTAATAACATAGGTCACTCAAACTTTGGTAGTTAATGTTAGATACCAATTATTTAACTTAATTGGTCACTATATTCAATCATTACTTCTATTTTGTAGTTATTTAGCAAGCAAAATTTAATTTGATGACTATTTTGGTCACAATTAGTAACCATTTTATTTGGTAACTAAATATTGGTCTCTAAATCACCTTTTTCTTATAGTGTATAGTATTTTAATAATATATAATGAAAAATATGATTATATTTCTAAATTTTTTATAGCAATTTTAAAAAATGAATATATTCTTAAGAATTATTTTCTGAAGGTCAAGGTGTTATTTGATTTTGTAATTTTTTATTAGAGTTTTGAGATTGTTGGTACGATAAGTCTATCAAATCTCGTTTGGATAGTATTTGATATCATCTTAAAAAATGAACTTTAAGCCGACTCAACCTTATAAAATTGACTTGTAAAATAAAATTTGCACTCTCTTATATATTATGAATTGACCTTATCTTTAATCGATGGAGGATTTTAAAACATTCTTTATTCACATATATGTGGAATGATAAGATTGAAAGAAATCCTCTAAGTCTTATGTGTGTTTCAAAAGTTACTATGTTGTTAATTTAGGTTGTTAATAGGTATGAGAATGAGAAAGTACCCAATAATTAGACAAATTATTAGATTAAAGAGATGTTAGTCTTTGGTCTTAGTATTCAATGTAATCTTCTATTTGAATTATGTTGAATTGATAAAATAAGATGAATATTATTAATGAAATGTAATTGAATGATTAGTTATTTTGTATATTAATTGATTTTGGGTTAGCTTATCATATATGCCGAAACTGTCTGAGATGAATCAGGGTTAACTTCAAGAAAGTCGAGTTTTAATTGAGTTTATATCCTTTGATATGGTTGTCAATTTTGCTGATTGGATATAGAGTAGAAATCCACTTGCAAAAATTTTTTTGACCCTTGCTTAGGTTATTAAGATCACAGAGATAATTATATTAAATAAGTAACAATGAGATTGAGTGAATAGTCCTTATAGAATTAAATTATTTATAGGCGTTTAGGCCTGATCCAATCTGTTACCATATATGAATTATTGGTCTTGTAACTAGAGAATTTCTTCCTCCACCTTCATGATATCAGCCTCCACCTTCATATTACTTTTAATTCTAAATTTAACCTTGAGGAAAAGAAGGAAATGTGTTTTGGTAAAACAAGAGACTACTAACTGAAGTGTTCCTCCGAAGATGAAGTGCCATTTGTGCAGATTTTAGGTCATTTTAATTACCCTCCCTTCAGGATACACACAAAAGTGCTCTATCCTTGTCTTGAAATTCAATCATTTTCTCAATAAATTAACTTTTGTCTTCTTTATCTTATTCGTACCAAGAAATAGCCTAATGAGAAAGGGCAACATCTCCATCTTCTTCATTCCACTATACCTTACAAAGGCAAAAAAGAAAATCTTATCACCTTTGACACATTATCACAATGTCTTCAACTTTAACTTTTAAATTAAACCCATGATCTACATTTTAGGTTTTAAATTTAATGTTAGAGGCAATTTTGTCTTTTTAATGTATGGTATGGAGGTATAGGAAGAAGCTCACTTGTAACTAAGGATTGTTTGATGCCTTCTTCCTCCACCTCCATAATTTCTCCGCACTTCCATAATTTTCTAAATTTCAAAAGTGACCTTCTTGAAAAGATTAAGTTGTCCCTGCTCAAAAAAAAGATGATGGTGAACTGGGAAAATGGTAGCTAAAAAGTTAGGGTGAAGCTTGTGCATTGCAGTGAAGAAAATAAGTGACTAATGTAACCATTGGACGATTGATAGTAGTGTATTGTGATTGTTGGAGAGTGTTTGCAGTCACTGAAGACAATATAAACCACAACCCTGCAAACCATCACTCTTCAATCCATCACACCGTTAGTGAAAATATAACCAGCTGCAACGCAACAATCAAACAATACAAACAGAGAAAGGTGCAAGAAGGAGTGAACAACGTCCTTGAAAAATACAAAAAGGTGCGGAAACAAGCAAAAAGAGCAGGAAACGACGAAAAGTGGAGAGAGTAAAAGGTAGGAATGATTTTAAAATTCTAACTTAAAAGAATATTTTTGCTTCTTCGCAAGTTATGGGAGCTCAGGGAAAAATTATGGAGGTGGAGGAAGAAGACGTTAAATTGTTAAATTGTTTGTAGATTGAATCTTTGGAGTTAACAAATAATTACTCAAATTTTGTCAGATAAATGGAATATTGTGTCTATCTTTTTTTTTGTTAGAAACTAAATTTCCGTATTTTAGAATATGGATAGTAGATATTATATTTTGATTTGCTATAATTGTTTGATGAGGGAAAACAAATGATGTTATGAGATTAAAACATAAAAGAATATGTAAAGGAATTATTTATATATTTTCATTTTGAATATATTTTAAAGATTTTGTAAGACATCATTGATAATATATTGATATATCTGTATATCTTTTAACATTTAATCTGGGCTTGCTATATTTTTGTTTTAATGTGGGTTTTGTATAAGATGGTAATAAGAAAGAGCAATCTTATTGCGTGTGATATTGTAATTACTGTTAGCCTAGCAAGTTGTTTTTACACAGTAAAAATCAAGCATAAGTAGTAATTTACTTACAAGAACTTTCTGTTATAGTTAGATCCCGTGTTAAATATTTTAAGACACTATTGACTTGATAAACAAAAGGTTATTTTTTAAAGAATAATAATAATAAACTCTCTTTCTCAATCATTGAAAATATTTTTTTATTAATAATAATTTAGATAAAAAAAAAAGAGACTTTAAAAGTAATTAGAAGTGATGATCGTATAATTTTTGGACCGTGTATATAAAATACAGGATGTAATACGAAATGCGATAAGAAAGAAAAGAGAAACAATAAGAAAAAGAAAAATGAAAAATTTTAAGAAATAAAATTATATAAAAATATGATGCATCTTCTTTACACTTTAGATTTGTTAGAGTTATATTAATATACGATATAATATTATTTTAATAAAGTGTCACACGTAGTTTTATAGAATATATATTTATGTTTTGAAATAATTTATATATAATTGTTCTCAAATATTTATATAATAACTTTTTTAGCACAAGTGATCTGACATTTAATTTCTTGATTAAAGTATATTTTATGATCTTTGGCTTTGTATCCTCTCAGTAATAAAGAATATAATTTATTGAATGTTGGTTTCAGGGTTTTGCTAGATCAGGCTTAAACATGAAATTGCATATCATTTTATTCCCATATTGACCAATAGCTTCTTTAATGACTTTATTACTAAAAAAGAATTGAGAAAGGAAAAACAAAAACAGTGACCGACAAATGGTACATGGAAGAGTAACGTGAACTGTTTTTGTGGTGGAAAACTGAAACGCAAAATACTATAATCTACATCCAAAAAAAATAAAATAAGAAAAAAAAAACTACAGTATAATACACGGTTAGAAAAAAAAAAACTACACTATAGTACATAAATATTAATAAATAACAAGTAATTTTGAAAATATGTTCTATCCCATCTCACTATCATATCACCAAAAGAAATTTAATAGTAATATTTTTCTAATATCAAACTAAAAAATTAATAATTAATAAATAAGTAATAAATTATAAATAATGAATAGTAGGTAATAATAAAATAATTTAAAATAATATCAATTAAATGATAATTACAAATAATAGACAATAAATTACATGTAATAAAGAATAATAAAAAATAATTAATAAGAATCAATAATAACAATACCATAAACTAATAAATATTAAATAATAATTAAAAACTAAATAACAATTTATAAGCTATAAATAATAAGTTATATATAATAAATAATACACGATGACTGGTAAACAGTAAATAAAAAGCAAGAAATAATAAAAATCAGCAATATAATAAAGAATTAATAGTAAATACTAAAATTTAAGTGTTATTTAACATAATAAATGAAAATAATAGTTAATAATTAATCAACTATAGATTATAAATAACAAATACAAAATATAATAGTCATAATAATAAACAATAAAAAATAAATAGTAAACAGTCAAGAGTAAAAAAAAATAGTCAACAGAAAATAGTCAATATGAATAATAAAACAAAAAAAATTAAATAATAATTAAGGAATCACAAAATTATAAATATTAACTAATAAACAGTAAATAATAATAATAAAATTGAATAAATATAGGAAATAATAAAAAATAAAATAATATATTTTAAATAATAAATACTAAATAATTAGTTTAATAAAAAATAGTGTTAAATACTCAATAATAAATATTAATAAACTCTAATACATTTTTTAGATGTTGAATAACCTTTTTTCATGTTGGATACACGGTTTCAAATTAGTACATAAATATTAATTAATAAAAAGTAATTTTGAAAATATTTTCTATCCCAACTCATTACCATATCACCAAAAGAAATCTAATAGTAAATATCTTCAAATATCAAACTAAAAATTAATAATTAATAAATAAGTAATAAATTATAAATAATGAAAAAAAACTAAAATGACAACAATTAAATGATAATTAAAAATAATAAACAATGGTGAATGGTAAATAAAAGTATTGAATACAGAATAATAAATAATAATAAGCATCAATAATAACAATAACATAAACTAATAAATATTAAACAATAATTAAAAATTAAATAATAAATTTTGAATGTCATTTAATATAATAAATAAAGAATAATAGTTAATAATTCATAAACTATAAATTATAAATAACAATAAAATAAATAAAAATTATAATAGTCATAATAATAAACACTAAATAGTCAAGAGTCAATAATAAAAAGTAAATAATAAACTAGGATTCTAGCAATGGAGATATGGAGATCTGTTTCCTTTTGGTGTTTGCCTGCGTCGATCGTACCATACAGAGTCTGAATGGGAGGGAAGAAATAAGTGTGGGTGAGAGGGTGCAGTAAATAATTGTCCTCTTCCCAACACCCTCTGCGATTGCCATTGCCATTCACACTCTCAGATCAGATCTATATTAAGGCGTGCCTGATCCATTCCGATTCCACAATAATCTTCTCCTTCTTCTTCCATTTCTTCGCAATGTCGATGGGTCGATTGGATTCATGGAAGCAACAGTACTACACGACGAGCGGGGTGGTGGTGGGTTACGCCGTGTGTTCGAGCCTTCTGGCAATAATCAACAAATACGCCATCACCAAATTCAACTACCCAGGCCTCTTAACTGCGCTCCAGTACCTCACCTCCGCGCTCGGCGTCTACGTGTTGGGGAAGCTAGGGTTTCTCCACCATGACCCCTTCACCATTCCCACCGCAAAGAAATTCTTCCCCGCCGCCCTCGTCTTCTACCTCGCCATCTTCACCAACACCAACCTCCTCCGCCACGCCAACGTCGACACCTTCATCGTCTTCCGCTCCCTCACCCCTCTCCTCGTCGCCCTCGCCGACACCGCCTTCCGCGCCCAGCCCTGCCCCTCCAACCTCACCTTCCTCTCCCTCCTCCTCATCCTCGCCTCCGCCGTCGGCTACGTCGCCACCGACTCCGCCTTCTCCCTCACCGCCTACTCCTGGGCCTTTGCCTACCTCATCACCGTCACCACCGAGATGGTCTACATCAAGCACATGGTCATGAACCTCGGCCTCAACACCTGGGGCTTCGTCTTCTACAACAACCTCCTCTCCCTCATGATGGCCCCATTCTTCTGGTTCCTCACCGGCGAGAACGTTCAGGTTCTCGCTGCCGTTAGATCCGGCGTCTTTGACCCCGCCGCCTTGTACGCCGTCTCGTTGTCTTGTCTCTTCGGATTGCTCATCAGTTTCTTCGGCTTCGCTGCCAGAAGGGCCGTTTCCGCCACGGCGTTCACCGTCACCGGTGTGGTCAACAAGTTCCTTACTGTGGCGATCAACGTCCTCATCTGGGATAAGCATGCTAGCCCTGTTGGGTTGGTGTGTTTGCTTTTCACCATTGCTGGGGGGGTTCTTTATCAACAGTCCGTCACTGGGCCTGGGAGTGCTCCGGCCCAGCCCAAGCAGTTGGATATCGAAAACAGCAAAGGTGGTGGCATTGGCGGCGCCGGCGGCGGTGATGATGATGATGACTTGGAAGGTGAGAGTGATGGGATGGGTAAACTTATCTCTAGATGAGCATTTGTATTATTTATTTCGTGTTTAAGCTGCATTGACTGTATAATTATTGTCTTATTTCAACAACATTAGGGAAATTTTTATGCAATGTAAGGAATTGTTTTCACAACGATGTGGAATTTCAATTTTGCCTGCATACTTTCTTTTCTCCCAGTTTTACCGCTGTTGTGATTTTAATATATGGATGGCTTTTTCATTTCCATGGTCTCCTTCTTCACCACTTTGCTATCTAGGTAAGGTGAAGTATTGAATAATTCACGTCACAATGCTATGCTTTTGTTATTGAACGAACTGTGATATTCAGATGTTCCAGGAAGGTTATTACTTTTTAAGTTGCGTGCACGAATGTTATTCATATTTCCTGACTGATATACCTCTAAACTTAGTAAAGCTAGTTATTTCCCCCCAACGACCCCAAGTTAAAGATTTAGGCCCGATTTGCCATTTTCTTTTTCTTTGGCAGACCATGTGCCCTGTTAATTAGTGGCCTTCAATTGTCTGAAAAACCTGTCCTAGTTTCTTTCGGATTTCTGCTTAGGCAACGAGTGAGATTTACGTCTTGTTTTGATAAACTTCTCAACAAGGAAATAAGTAAATAAAGTGAAATGAGCTTCTTCTATAATTATAGAAGAAGTTAATTTCAATTACCTTCTTATTTTTTGAAGTCTTGTTTAAGAAATTTATCTAAGCAGACTCTTAGTCCACCTTTAACCGTGTTAGTTACACCGCTTGCGTATGATTCAACACAACTTGATGCTAATTGCTAAGCTGCTATCCCATGCCTTGTTTGGCTGAGAAAAGAGAAACAGGTGAGATGGAAATAAGTTAATAAAGTGGAAATAAATGAGAAATAAAGAATGAGGAAAGAGATAGAAAAATGAGTTTAAACATGTGAGAAATAGTATAGCCAGTTCCACCATGTCTTGAAATTATTTCTCGTCTTTTTCATCCTTAGGCATCTTCATTCATCATTTATTCTCCAAATCAAACCAAGTGTAAGAGAAATGGAACCGGCTGAGAAAAGGAAAATAGGTGTTGCTAAAACAAAATACAAAGAAGTGTAGTGGAGAAGACCAATCGTTTAAATGCACATATTGGGAATCTATATGGCGCATGGTTTAGGGACTGTAATGTCATATTCACCTAGGTATTGTATTTTAAATTTTTGTTCTATTTTGTTCTACCCTGCAGCATCTGCCAATGGTTTCGATTGCTGCTACTGACTTGACCATTGAAGTTACTACTAGCATCTGAAATTCTTCTTAGAATAGTGTTTTGGTCAATTACTAGCTAATTCAATTGAAAATATGATATTAATTTCCCATATCATGCACAACAAAACCTTTGGCGAGTGGTTTTTATATGAAGCACCTCTCATAGTCATTGCACAAATCCCCATGGACTCTGTTTGATGCACTAAGCATTTGCCTGATTTTTATTTTTTTTAATTTTAAAAACTGTTCTTTAAACACAACTCAAAAAGCAATCTCTGATTCAAAATTAGTCTTTGGAATTAGTTATAAATCAAGTGTTAAAAACTAAAGAGATAGATGTTATTCCATTTTTTCCGTCATTGAATTTGTGTCTTGGCGGTGAAAGCTTCCGTTACTCAGTTTTGACAGTAGTGTTGAATTATGGAAGGTCTGTCGTCTTTTGGATAAGGAAATCTGTTAAGAACTTGTTTCCACCAGTGATGAGTGATATTAGATTACATTGGCGTTGTGGTCCAGAACATCTTATAAAAGCTTGGTTTCATGAAATGCTATTCAAATTTCAAGATTAATTTGATGGAAATGTAGCTCGTTGTTACAAGCTACTGGCTGCGGCCGTATTTCCTGCGGTGTTGCACTGGTAACGTGGAAATAACACCACGCAATTCTCAATTGACCCCGAAGGTTTTCTGATAAGAGGCTTCAGCTTCCAATTATTTCTGCTCTGTTATCACATCTCATGCAGGGCATGGTTTTAGTCTTCGACTTCCCTTTTTATAATATCGGAGATGGAGATAACTTCTTGAAATCGCTCTGCTAAATTACTTGGTGTTGTTAGAAAACCATAGAATTGTGTTGTACTACCATACTACATGAATTTTGTTGTACTACCATAGAAGGCATGTGAATGAAAAACATTAGTGCTGAATCTCTCTGCTCTCAAGCAGATCACAACAAAACTTGATTTGCAGTTCCTTCCAAACTACATGGATACTTCAATTCAAGATGAAATGCCTCACTCAGTCTAATATTTTCATAGATATCAATAATAGTTGCATGTCAATACCATAACCAGATTATACATTATTGAATTGGAGGGTTTGCAGATGTAATTAATACCCAATTCATGAACCGTTGGGTTAATGATAGTCGCATTGAAATATGTATTTACAAGTTGCTCACCCGATTATTTTGGGAGGAGAGGTATGAAGCAGTCGTATTTCAGCCTCTTAAGTCTAAAACAGTGGATTTTGCTGGCATCGAATTGTCTTTGAGAAAGGTATTTTTAAAATCTCTCTGAGTAAATTTGGCATTCTCTAACATTCAACTACTTAGACTAAACTGTTTGAGCATTACTTAAGGGATTAAGAGGATTGACTGAGGAAAACGTTGATTATTCATCCATCATTATGCCTTTCTCTATTCAGTTATCGATGTGTGATGTCCTTCTTGATTGTTGTTTTTATTAAACGAGAGATTATTCAGGTCAAAGTCTAAATTGGTGAGCAAGTCCTTTTCTATCTATGATTACGCGTGGTAGTATATTATAAAAAGGTAAAATGTTACCATTGGGATAGAAATTCAAGGTTTTATACATGTATCCATAAAATATAAAAACATGAATTGTCTACTTGAAAATATTATCAAATTATTTTATACATTTCTTCCTGAATACCTTTCCTTCTCATTTTTTTTTTTTGAATTTTAAAATAAAATTATTTAGAAGTTACTCTTTAAAATATAGACTCAAATTATTTTTTTATCTTAAAATATAATCTAAATAAACTTGCATTATAAAATTTTAATGCAAATTAGATTATGCGTTTTAAAAAATAAATATAAATAAATTACACTACAAAGTATAAATTTAAATAAATTATTTTCTTTAAAAAACAACTTTAATTCTGAGTCTAAATAAAAATTTATAAAATTAAATTTTAAGTAATTATTCAATTGATAAATTTTTTTTCATTAATAAATTTTTTTTGATCATTTAATTTTAAAAATACAAAAAAAAAAAAAAAAAAAAAAAACTTTGTTTGTATTCATCCCTAATTTTATTCACCAACGTGAATAATTTTGTTTGTCATCTTTGCTAACGACATTATATAACTTAAGTTAAATATATATATATAAAGTTTATCCACCAGGATATGATAATGTGTCTACCCACCAATGAGATAATTAGATCTTGATTGATATACTTATCTATAAGAATATATAGTTTATATGTTTTAGGTTAGTTTAAATTATTATACAATTTAAATAAATTTTAAAATCAAGTTCAATTCTACAATATTTCAGCTGAAATTAATGCATTTTGTGCATCCATAACGATAAGTTTATACCAAAGTTTTAGGGCTTAGCGTGGCGGATTAAGTGGACATAGATTGGGACTCCTTCTCTTCTAACAGGATACATTGCCAAGAGATCATGCCCTGCCTGCAGTTAGATCACAGTCATATAAATAGTTTTTTCTTAGTTTACAACAAATATTTTGTTACGAGTTATACAAACATAACCTTATTTTGTTTTCAAAAGTTGATATAAGAAACAATGAATTTTTTAGTATAAATATCTGAAAATAGGAAATATTTTCAAAAACTAAACGAGTCTTTGACCACCTATAGGTGCTTCGGCTGTTTATATCTATTAAGAATCGATGTCCACTAACAAACAATTTTCAGCAGGTACTATTTTTGGGCCCAATTATATTACAATAATACGAAAAATTAATGTTAATGACGTATAAGGATATGAGATTATTCAAGAGACGAATTAGTAAAACATTTAAAATTATGAGTTTGAGAAAATTTACTATAAATGGTAAAAATGAATGATATTTAAAGGTGAGACTAACTAAAAGCTTATGTAAAAACTGAAATAAGAGCAAAAGTTAGGGTGGAGATGCTCTTAAATTTCCACCAAACAAATTATGTAATAAAAATGTAGGAGTGAAGCAAGTATATATTCCTTGATTTTAAATGAATTTCATAATTTTTGTTTGAATATTAGTTAACACTTTCAATGGTCTGAGAGACCTTTCAGTTTTTCACTGTTGCACTGAGCGCGGAACACTGGAACGGTTGGAGTATGAACTAACATTGTGTAGTCCAAACAATGGTGGTGAACAATTTCACTATTTTTAGACCTTTTTTGACTTCATGTTAAAATATAAAGTGATTCCGCCAGCACATTCTTTGAAGCTCGAAAACCGATACACCGATAATTTCTACATGATAAGCTTCCCTAAGCACTGGAAAGACAGAAAAACAACCTAGACATCGTCAAAAAAATTCCATGCAGAGAATAATGAATTATAAGCAGGTTATCTTGTACATCTTGAACTTTCTCACATCCATTAATTTGAATTTCCTTTTCCTACATATGCTGCTGTTTCTCTACGTGGAAGTCTCTCTATGCGTCTCATTCAACAGTAAAACATTACATTCTTCACCTTCTCTTTCAGAGCTGGGAGTGGCCGAACTGACTCATCTTTTGATCTAGCACCTCGAGATTTAGCAATCTCATGAACATCTGGTTCCATGTAGAAACGAGCTCTGTATGCTGCCAAGTGAGCATAGTACGCAGGAGGCACTGTACACATAGTAGACAAGTTATATTCCCCAGGGGTGTGGTGATTCATTTGCTATATGGAATCAGCTGATAGAAAATCCACAAATGCTGACTTTACATTCAGAAGTTAAGATAACTGCACTTCTCAACATTTTTTTATAGATTAACTCATTCTAAATTAAGACCCAAATTCCAAGATTTTGTTTTTGTTAAAACAAATGTGTATGTATTGTATGAGGAGTGTTGAGTGGCTCCTGTGAGAGATTAAAACCGGTAAATGATGATACAAGTACATATGTTACGCAAGGGCCAAAGACTTACCTACAGAAACAGATCGTGTACATCTTGCATATCTACAATCAAAATAATAAGATTATTTCATCACAATAATGGAGCAACAAGTTTTAGATGATGTGAGAGAGGTTATTTACGTGTAGCACAAGTTGTTGGTCAGAGATTGAATCTCATCAGCAGTGAAATTGTTCTCGTCCCACAGAACATGATAATGAGCAGGTCTACTTGTACCCTGTAAATTGCATTTATGTGAATCCGATACAAAGATGATTCTTTAACATCTCATTTTTCTTATACCATACTACAATACCCTATTTGATTGGCTATAGAAGAAGAGAGGAATATCTTATTCTTGTATTTGTAATGGAACAAAATCAAAGTTCAAACTAGCACTATCATAACAGATCCCTTTAGTGTAGCCACATAGATATCACTATGATACCTGAATTCCCGCATGACTGCATAAATAGAAATCGAATTCCGTAGGATGACAGATCTTAGAATCCACCACGGTTCCTACATTAAAAATCTTAGATTAGTTTCACCACGTAGTGCATTACTGAATGCCCTGTTGGATTTCATGGATATCCTTAGATTGGTGACATGCTCTAACGATAGAACGTGGAAGTTAAAATTTTTTACCAGGCAAGATATTCCCACTCTTATCAGTGCTGTTTCTGTCGTCATGATTGTTTGAGAATAGTCTGGTGTGATGCCGTTTTTGAACCACAACAAATGTTACCGGAGGTTGGTAACTCGGTTCCAAAGATGCACAAGCCTACACATTAATGAAAGCATGAAACAAGGTCAGAGTGTCTTGCTAGCATTTATCGTCCAAGAAAATGTAAATAAATATAAGTACCTTACGGATGGCATCAAGCTCGTACAACAAAACCTGGTAGAATTGTCCTTCACTTACCCCATCCCTGTAAATATATTTAATGACTATAAATAATAGACAATCTTTTTTTTTTCAAATATTAGAACAGATCAACCTTACCTGTAAAATATTATTCTCAACGGTTTTTGTCCAGTTGCCTTCTTAAACGAGAGTAACAGCTCTCTGCAGTAGCACACAATAGTATGATTCAAGATGGTAGTTGATGTTGAATAATTACAGGCAGTCAATGCAAAACCATCAAGTGAAAAGGAAAACTTGAGCAAGAACAAAAACCGTTCTCATCAGGCAATTTAAACAATGTCAACAAAGACATTTTCAGGCTTAACAAGACAATCAAATCAATACCTAAGGAAAATCTATATTATTCTAAACCAAAACAAAATTTGGAGGCAGGCGTGACCTTCCACTTAATCCAAATATGAAAAATGGTAAGGCTGCTACCAAGTACCTGATCATGCCACCATAGACTATACCATGATGAGGATCCTTCCAACATTTAAAAAGATCTTGAATGAGTTCCTCACGATGAGGCTGAGCACATACTAATCCTGCATACTTTGTTACTTCTGGCCAGTCCTGGGAGGCTACAACCTGAATAACAGTAATCAGAAGACCAAATATATGGCAAGCTACAAGTTATAGCCTATAGGATTTTGGAAATACTTACAGCAGCAATGGATGGACAAGGGTCCTCTCCAGATTCTGGATGAGTTACATCGGCTCCAAAAATTATTGTTGGAATGTCACTAACCAATGGGATCCTCCAACTTAGGGCATCCAAAAGTACTGTGTTCCTTCCTCCCAACTAAAAGTATATGTAAGAAAGATTAAGTGAAAAATGAAAAAAAGAAAGGTGGGCGAATATTAATGAGTAGCAAATAACCACTCTCTTACTTCGGATAGTATGTTGAAAGATAATTTTAATTATATATTAAGTTAAGAACAGACCTTGACATTGATCTTTAGGGCCACATTTGCCAGATACTGTCTATTGATCTTGAATACGTGTTTTGAAAGACAGCACTGAGAAATCAACCCCAGATCTGTTTCGCAGATTCTTTTGAGATCACCTGAAAGAAGAATTAGAAAAATTGGAATGACTACGGAGAAGATAAATGCTCAGGCTCTTTTTCTTGGAATGTAGTAGTAAGATACTAGAACCTCTTGGAGTGCAGAAGTTCCAATTTTCATATGCATGTAAAACAAAGAAAGTGATCTAGTAGTGAGGTTACATGCACCTCTACCATGGTAGCTATGCTCATGAACAGACGCTAATGACTGGACATATTAGAGTGACTTGGAATCATACCATACAGAGAGCCATTGTTGTCTGGAAGAATGGCAATCAGCAACTCTAGTTCTTTCCCACCTAGTTTATCTCGTACAGCAGAATGTACGTACTTCAAGGCTTTCTTTACCATATCAGGTCTTGCTGAATATATAGGAATCACAGGGTCTAGACTAAATTCCTGTGATAAGAAAAAAATGTACACATGTGTACATGATAAATTGGTAATGATATAGAATAACGAGAAAGAATGGTTATAATTGGAAAAGTGATGTGAACTGCCAGTGCTGCTTAAAAGTAAAACTTCTTAAAACGGTATAACCAAAATTTGAAACTTTACCATGCCTGAGATTTGGCACATTTGAACCAACTGTTGGCAAAACCCGCGAGCAATTTCTTGAATACTTCGTGAGAAATTGATACATGCCCAATATCTTACAGTGCTTCCGTTTATAACTTTCTACATTGAAATAACAACATCAAATTCATCCTAGAAGTGGGAACAAGAATTTTTACTTTAACGTAAAAAAGTTGTAACTATAATTTTTTAATGTATGAGCTAACCTTGTTCATCATGTTCCATTGACCAACTTGTGGCAGGTGTTCTTTCTCTCTTCCAGTGTCGTGATATTTCAACTTAGAAGATAGAAGAGCCAAAATGTACTATCAGCAGAATGCCCAAAGCTAACAATAATTGACCAATTTAACTACAGGAAATTTACCCATGGAGCAGGAAGAACCCGAGCTTCAACTGATGCAAGTTTGCTATCAATGCTGATACCAAACTCCTTTACATAGGGATTACACTCATAATTATTTTGTTGAATTGCCTGGTAGTACATTGGGAAAGTTATAAATTAATCTAACCAAACCACGAAACACACAATTTTTCTGTTTGTAAAGAGAATAAATGACTCAAAAAGAGAGCTTAAAACAGCTGCAATTTATCACACATGTCATGGCTCTTCAGTTTCCAGTTGATTCTGACAAAAATCAAAATATAAAGAAGAAAATAAAGGTTGGAGAGTGACATCAAGAATCCATGAGAATGACCTGTAGAATGTCTGTCTCTTGTTCACGTGGTCTCTGGCATGAGACCTTCAGCAGAGAAGTTATCTGCTTTTCGTTAAGCCCTTTTGTATATCTCTGACCTCCAACTATTTTACATGCCTGGGATAAGATTCACCACGAATTGTTCATTGAAAAATAAAGTACAAAGAGAAAAATAGGTTCAATAAATTGAAGAGCTTACCTCCATAGGCAAATAGTTCACCTTCTTTTGGCTTCCTACTTGAAGGCAGGGTAGATGAGAATATATAATTGTATATCCATACATTTCTTGAAAGTAATCAACTACTGATTTCATGTTCATATTCTCATCGACAGGGAAACTGTCAGGAATAAAAGAGACAACAATTCCTTGAGAGGTAAATCTAAAAAATTCCATTTTGCACTGCAAAAGTTACAAAACCATACTTGAGCTCCCTTGTAGGTTGTGATGTCAATCCTGTAATTCTGTACTTCCTTCGAAAACTTCCTCTGTGTGTAACTTCCACTTTCACACCTCTTAAGGCTTTCTTAATCTGCGTTAGTAACACCACAATGATTTTTTCGTCAGATCTGCTTCAATATTTCTCATGGATTACAAACTAGAAAGGTTAAAAATTAAATTCTTCCATAGCCGAGATAACGAACTTGATTTAAGATATTTAATCAACAATCTCAACCATTGCTTGACGCATTTGGATTAGAATAAGAAAACTTTTGCATTACATTCACTAGCATGCCTTTGGAGCACAAGGGCTTTTGGCGTTGCAGGATACATAACTTCACATTTTAAATCTCAATTTGAAAGCCCATATGTCTTTACTCAAATCATTGTGAGTTAGTGATGATCATAGGGCATGCAAGCATCACTTATTTCGTTTAACTTGTGAGGATAACAGTGTCTGTAAATGAAAAGATTACTAGCTTCCATAGTCAAATAAACTTCATACCTTGACACGATCTGCATCTGACAGTGGCTTTGAGAGCACATCTTTTCCCAAAATTTGAGCAACAAAGTCAATTACAGGGAGTGGTTCAATAAACGCCATTGATGACATGTCTGAGACAAGAGTGAAAGTAGCATAAATCGAAAGAAAAAAAAAAAAAAAAAAAAAAGTTTAGAATAAAAAAAAAAAAAAAAAATAAAAAAAAAAATTAAAAAAAATAAAAAATAAGATAAAAAGATAAATATATAAAATAAAAAAAAAAATTAAAAATTTTAAAAATAAAAAATAACAAAAAAAAA
>Ga0099824_1006274_pt1 | contig 16378 bp, 8 predicted proteins | sample SiratrowhiteBW_FD_76837 | JGI IMG/M metagenome (GOLD analysis project Ga0099824, IMG submission 76837) | Root nodule microbial communities of legume samples collected from California, USA - Siratro white BW | ecosystem: Host-associated > Plants > Roots > Nodule | place: USA: California...
AAACTCTTATCACATATATTTTTTTTTTTTTTTTCTTATATTTTTTTTATTCTATTATATATATATATATATATATATATATATATATATATATATATATATGAAATACACAGTTTTTTTTTATAATTTATTCCTTCTCTCATAATTTACTTATGCATGTTTTCTTTTCTTTTAATTAAGATGATTATATATTTCTTTTACGTTTTTAAATTTATGATAAAAGATCAAAAACTATAAATATTGATAGAAGAGTTTATCTATACAACATTTTTTTTTTTAATTATATGTTTATAAATGATGTTTCATCAGGTGTGAATATAGAGTTTATTAAATATGAAAAGCGTTAAGTATTAAAAGAAACTCAGTAACAAAATAATGAGTAAAAAAATAAAAAATATACAAATACTCGTACAAGAAAGAGTCGGGAAACATAAATTAAAATATTATTATTCTTCTCTTTATTTTTTTATTTATTTTTGGGTTAACCATAAGAGTAATAAAATGTTTGTTGTTCCTTATTCAAAAAATTACATTAAATTCTTATATGTGTACATGCATTTCAACAATTTTTTTTAGTGACCATATATTATGTTTTGTAAAGAATTCAGTTGTCATGAATTGCGATAAAATATATTTATTCAGTGCAGTGATCACATGACTTTCAATTTCATCAAAATTCATGCGTATTACATCTCTCATGACTTCTAATTTGATCAAAATTCATGCATATAACATCTTTTTCAATTTATATGATAAATAACTTTCATTTTGATATTTGTAATTATTTTTCAATTATAAAATTTATTCTTCAGTATAAGCCTATTATTTCTTTGACACACATAATGTCATTTAACTTCCAAACTTTTTTCCTCTGATCGAGTGTTTAGTAGCTGATTATATATTAAAGAAAAATAAAATATTTATATAATTTAGATGAAATTATATTTGAACTGAAAAAATAAGCTGACCAAAGAACGTTTATGTAAAGTTAAGAAATAACAGTAGTAGAGAAGTTTAATGTTGTTGAAGGGGAGAATAATATTATTAGTTTGGTGAAAATAAAAGGTTTAGAAAGATGTTGGATTAAATACGCGAGGACCCGAAAGTGACTTTTAAAACCTTGTTCGTCGTTGCTCTCGTCTAATTCTCTCTTTCTCTTATTTCTCATTTTTCGCAGAATCTTGGCGTTCTGAAATTTGCCTTCACATCGAACCCACTTTCCATATTTTCTCTTTATTATTCAAGATTCCACTCTCTTCCCTTGTCCCTATTTATTGGTTTATTCCTTTCCTTCACGCTCTCTCCCTCACTGTTTCTTCATTTCTTCTGAAACAAAATCTGAATCTGAAGCGTGCACGAGAAAACACGATCCAATGGGTTCGGTTCCGGCAGAACTGAGCTTGGATTTAAGACTTCCCTTTGTTCCCAAAACCATCACCGATTTCCTCCGCCACCTCTCCTCCGCCCCTGACAGCCTCGCCGCCCTCCACGATTTCCTTGCGCGCTTGGAAGACGAGCTCCGCAAGATCCACGCCTTCAAGCGCGAGCTTCCTCTCTCCATGCTCCTCTTAAACGACGGTTAGTTCACTTCCGTTTCTTTCCTTTTCCTTATGCTCTTTCCTTCTTCCTCCAATTCACACTTCCTTTCTTTCTTTACCTCTCTGTCACAGCAATTTCACATCTTAAGGCAGAATCGCAGAAATGTCGGCCGCTTGATTCTCCTCCGGCGTTGGAGGAGTTCATTCCGTTGAAGAAAGAACATGATCGTGACGATGGACATAACCATAATCATAATAATGAGAAGGATAACGAATGCAGGGATAAGAGGAATTGGTTGAGTTCCGTTCAGCTTTGGAATAACACTACCACTAATAACAATGCATCTGATCGGAAACTACAACAACAACTTCATAAGTTAGAAACCAAGGTAGATAACTAAACCACACCACTGAGTTATATTGTATTATCTGTTATTCCAGTGTTGCTTCTCCAATCACAATTTGAGCGAAGATCCTGTAATTCTGCGTGATATAAGCGTGGATTTATTTATGAGGATGCTGCCATTTTTCACTCAAAAATGGAAAGAAAGTAATATGGATGAACCAAGATTTTGTTTCTGATTATAGTTGTTCAAGCTATCAGAGAGTAATGCTAAAGAGTTTTTTTTTTTTTTTTTTTTGGTGATGACAGATAATTGAAGAAGGGCAATCTGTTGGTGAGGATCCTTTTCAGTCGTGTAGCAATAGAAATGGAGGAAGAAAGGCGTTTATGCCTTTCTCTAGGCACTCTTCTTCTTCATCTTCTGTGCCGGTGGCAACAGTGGACCTGGCTGCTGCAACCAAAGAAGAGAAGGAAGAGAGTGTTATGAATAGGCTTTCTCTTCAGACCCCTTCTTTTGTGAAAGAGGGGTGTGGTTCAAGGGGATCCAGAAGCAGTTCCAACAGGGCTGTTTCTTCTTCTCCTCCTCCTACTGTTCATCCCAGTTTGAGGGCATCATCGCTTCAGCAGACTGCTAGGAAGCAGAGAAGATGCTGGTCCCCTGAATTGCACAGACGATTTGTTAGTGCTTTGCAGAAACTAGGAGGTTCTCAAGGTAAGAAGTTGATTTTTGGTTTGTTGTTGTTTATTCAATCTTGGTATGAAATTGAATTTTGATCTATCTATATTTCACTTAAACTAGAAATGTCATGTTACTTTATATTTCTGATATGTCTTTTCATAATAAAAGACTCAATTTTAATCAATTTGGAAACAACAAGTTAACAAGTTAGTAGAAAAGTCCAAGAATTTGATGCTGGAATTTGTTGAAATTATAGATGTTGGTTGAAGTTAGGTAGTGTTTGTTCTGTTAGTTCACGAGTAAAGTTGTTCTTATTGGATCAGTAGACAGATACATATGAGGAATTTACATATGTCGTGTTAGGCCAAAACTAAATTATTCATCTTGAAAAACACGGATTTGGAAGGGCATGTTATATTGAACCTTGTTTGGTCCATTTGTTCTGTCAATTGCAGCGGCAACACCAAAGCAAATCAGAGAGCTGATGCAGGTTGATGGCCTGACTAACGATGAAGTGAAAAGCCACTTACAAGTGAGTTTTTATCATTTTTTCGTCCCTTTAACTGCTTATTTAGTTGTATGGTGATCATTGAGGAAAAGTTTCAAGCTAAGATTTTCATGTGTTATGAAGTTTGGATTGGGATTGATGATTGGTTATGTATGATTGCAGAAATACCGACTTCATACGCGGAGAGTTCCCGCAGCAAGTGCTAATCAGCCAGTTGTGGTTCTTGGAGGTTTGTGGATGTCTCAAGATCAGTACAATGACTCCTCAAAAGTTAGCAGTTCAGGGTCAGGTTCTCCTCAAAGTCCCATTCATTTGACTGCAGGGTCTCGAGGAGGAACATCCCCAACTGAAGGTGACAGTATGGAAGATGATGAAGATGCAAGATCCGAGAGTTATAGTTGGAAAAGTCATATGCACAAACCTGGAAAAGTTGATGTATAGGATACTACTCTCTACCATGAATTTTGCAGATAAAAGTATACATGGAAGGAGTTTTACAACTACATAAGAATAATACATGATACATAAAAAAAGAGGATCAACGGAAAGAGGCTGTTGGAGTTTTTGAAGGTTTAGCTATACTGAGTGAGTTTTGATATGAAACTCTGAATTAAAATATCCTTTTCCTTCACTTTAAAGTTGCTCATTTTTTCTCTATCATAAAATTCTTTCGTTTCTTCCTTTTGTCATGAGAACTCTCTGATGCCCAAGAAAAAATTAATCAGTTCAATATTTAGATGGGTTTATGCATGTTTGGGTGGACATTGACTTCTCTACTCACTCGATTATTTCTCTCCCATCAGCTCAGACATTGCCTAGTTATGTGCAGAAAACTGAACAATAAATATCTCTGCCATTTCAATACTGTGTTCTGACTGGTTTTGTGAAACTGCGGCTGAAGGATTTTATTTTATTTCTTTTATAATCTCATGTTAAAAATTATAACAATAAAATAATTTATAATTCCAAACAATATCTGAAAATCAATTTAAAAATTAACTTTATTTATATTAAAATATTTTTAGTTTTCAAAATGTAATTGAGGTGACTTTACAACTTTAGTGAGTCTCATTTAGAATTGGTTTAATTTACAAACATATTGTATTTTTATTTTTTTTTAAATTAATTTGAAACCTTTTGAAAAAAATAAATTAAGTACAAGGTAGAATTGCATGAACTGATTCTGGACAGAAACTTGATTATATCTTAAAGTGAATAAACAGCCCAAAATGTACCATGTACAAGAATTATATAAATGTTGAAAGATGCAAAACTAATTTTGCAGAATACATGAAAGTAATTTGATCTGAAAATAACTTCATTTAATATTCACATGCACTTGTTACATTCTTTACTCGTTAAAGAAAATATTTTCTTAAAGATTTGTGAAAAGTAATTCATACTAAATAAGATAAATATTTTCCAAAAGGCAAGTATAGTAGTTACTCTTTAACTGCATTGAATCAGCTAATTGCTAAATAAAATGACTTTTTTTTAACAATAATATTTAACTAGTTGCAAATTTGTAAAAAAATATTATTTTTGTATTAAATTTTTTAAGAGAATAAAAAATATTAACGTATGTTTCTAATTTTAAATGAATAAAAATATAAATAAAATACTCTTCTGGAGGTGCAAATATTAAGCTTAACCTCATTTGATGGTTTATTGATTTATGTAGTGGTTGACTTTATTTTCGTCAAGCATATTAAAGTATTCTAATTTGGCAGACAATAAATTACTTTTTCTTATGGTCAAAATTGAAGGGATTTTTTCTCAAATATAATTTCTTTCACTCAAATAAATCTTGAAATCAAACTTAACATATAATATTGGAAAATGTCAAATAATTCAACTCCAACCAAAATATACAGTTAATGATGAAGTAAAAAATAATAAAATCAAATCTATGCAAAGTAAAGTATTAAAATTAAGACTTTAATTAGCACATTCTGAGGTGAATTCATGTTAAATCATTGACTATAGGAGTTCCTTTGATGTATATTAACAGACGCATCCAAGAACCTAGTCTCAAAATTGAAAACACAGTATGCATGAAAAAAATATATTTTTCTTTCACAATGCATTTGTTATTTTCTTAATGCTGTTTAAAGTTTTAATTAATTTTTCTTTTTGTTGATTTCTCTTAAAATACTTGTGGGAGACTAATTTTGCTCATAATAACATTGATTATCATAGAATTTGTTTTCATGTTTTAGTTTTAGCATATCAAACCTAACCCAATCTACCATAAGATATTAAACCAAATAAATAAATGAAGTTACACGTGTCAAACTCTTGGAATTGTCTACTAATTTGTTGTGTTCCTCCTTCTTCATTCATTATTGGATTAGCTATGATAAATATTCAACCGTTCAATTTGCATCTCCCTAAGTCATCTTATCTTGTTGTAAAATTATTAGGGGTCATTATCTCTGAGATCCTATATCCAACCTCATTAATGATGAGTTGTTGTTATATTTAATTTAATAACAACTCTAATAATTTAAACCAGGTTGGTATATATAAGTGGGAAAAAAAAGCATCTTCCTTTCAAAACCTATTCCCAGATTTGGTGAATGAAAATCCAACATAGAAGATTAACTTTGCAAGACCATTTATATTGTTCTTATGTTTTTTTGTCCAATGTGTTGTTCGGGGCTTTGCCATTAGTTCAATAGTAATTACTATGATTATTATCGAGCAAAATTTAGAACAACTTAAAAAAAATTGTAATAGTTTTGTTTAATATTGCTTATTGTAATTAAAATTATTATTTAAAGTACATTTTAATACAAAATCAATTTTTTTTAATTTGCATTTGATTGCAGGCACTATTTTAATTAGTCAAAGGCTTGAACTTCAAACTTCATTTTGTCCTTTTACCTAACCCTAGTATCCCACATGGGAGAAAATAAAAACGTCACTTATTAATGTTTATCAATTATGAAGGATATAGGTTCATGCATGGCAAAAGAGTCACTTTCAGAAACAAAATTATAGTGGAGAATCTTGCTAACAAAATAATGAAGGAGCCCACAGTGATATTCATTCATAATTATGGTATGCATTGGGTGTTTGGTGAAATGTGAGTGAAAATGATAGAATCTCCCTCATTATCTTTACAGCTTCTAAACCAGGTTCAACTTATCCAACCAACTACCATAATTTTAAATACATCTGGTTCATTTCTAAACAACAAATGCATAGATTTCTATCTAACTACATCACATCTATTAGGAATCACATAACATCATTATCTTGTCCTTTTGTTTTCTTTTTTCCCTGTATAAACAAAAATATCTATATCAATTCAAAATTTGATTCTCAAAAAAAATTTATTTATTATGATTTGTCTTTCTTAATTTTTCCCTATCTCTATTCACATAATTAAAAAAATTTAAAAATTATGCAATATGATGGTTTCATTGGTGCTTCTAATTAATGACATTGTTATTTTATTCCAAATGACCTTAATTATTTTTTATTTCTCAATATTTAATATACCAATATCTCTTTATATATAATAATTTTGTATGATTATATATATATATATATATATATATATATATATATATATATTAATATATCCATTTTATGTCACTTCGACCTATGTCATAAAGTATACTGGGTTACAGAATAGTAGTAAGGTAAATCTTTCTTTGAACTTTTATGCACATGGTGATCATAAATAATCTCTTTTCCATTAAAAGCCTAACTTGTATTGTGTTACATCATAGTTTTTATTTTATTTTATTACACTGATTCCAAATATTTAATCTTAAAACCATGTGATATAATATCATCAACTTTTAACCGAAAGTTATTTTAATTTCCCATTATTTCCAACCAAAGTTACTATTATATATCCCATATGCCCTACACCTGTTCACGTGAAAACCTTATGTGGTTTCAATTTGTCTCTCCAAAATCCAAATTTAAAGTCAACTAATTAGATTTCAGAAAATCTTAACAATATTCTCTTATTGGCAGTGATGAATAGTATAGACAAAAGATGCAGATGATGATTAGGGTTAGTGTATTACATTAAGATGAAGAATGGCCAATCACATGGAAGATAGTATATATATACAGACATGACCATATTTATGCAAGCATATATATTGTCTGGTCCTACAAGAGAAAAGCTTTTCTAAGAAAGATTCTCTGGAAGAGGAGTCAAGTGGTATATATTTTTCCATCTTAGATAATATGTATGGCATGAATATGTATGAAACAAGGAAGTGCCACCAAGAGTCCACACGTTCAGATGCGTTTGGCGAAAAGGCCAACCACCACCCACCAATACACAATAAATTTTATTAATCTTTTGACCTAATTTCCCTTGGTTTGCTTTTCCAGAATCTACGTGGAATTTGCTTCGGTTGTTTCTATCTCTGCAATTTCTTGAGAATCTTGTGAATATGATAGAACATGAAGGAGAGACAAATTTGCTCTTAAGGGTCCTTTTGTATAACAATTTTTTAATCTCAAATTGATTGCTCAGACTGTGGACTTCTTTTTCAAATCTTGTTCAGATTGTATTCCTTCTAACTAGAGGATTTTATGTTTTCATGATCAATCTATTGAATATTTTAACATCTTGCAAACTAAATTATTAAAATATATTTTGTTAAAGGTTAAATTGAATTTTTTTGGCTTAATTTAATTTCATCATCTGCCCTCCAATTTCAAAAAGCTCACATTTTTTTGTCTCCAAAGTTTTTCTTGTGCATCTCAACCTTAAACTTACACAATTTCATGAATTTCTATCCAGAGTTAGTTGATCATCATGTGATATAATGAACTTTAATCTAACAATACTGAGCATTACCTTAACATTCTCTACTATTGATATGCAGTACTAATATAGTTGTTGACATTATACTTACACCTTTTTGATTTTGCTTTTAAAATACTGTAGTACACTTTTTTTCTTTATCTTTTAAATTTTATTAATGTTATTCTTACTATAACGATCTTGTTATTATTATAATTAATAGTGCAGAATGATAACCTCGTTGATAAGAATGTATACATTAGATAAATTGTATTCGATATAAAAGAAATTTTTACTTGTATGAGATTTTATTATAAGATATAACATATTATATATATATATATATATATATATATATATATATATATTTACTACTGTTTCTTATTTTAATATATTTTTAAAATTCATAAACATGTCTTTCAATTGTCAAAACATCTGGTCACATGTAAAATAACATAATTATAATAGACTAAACAAAACTATAAATATAGGATAACCATTAAAAAATAACAAATTGTAAAAAATGTTATTATATAAATACATTATCTCCATGCATATTTATCATATCATATACATTAAATAATATACAATCAAAACATCTTTTGGAGATACAGATGTTATGTCCGAACTAAGCAACTAACACCTGTGAGTTACATTATAGTGAGTCATTCTATTAGTACTTCTGATAAACTCAATTACCATATTCACAAGGTAGAATCATTATTGATCCTACCCAATTTGGTTTATCTCATTATAGCCTTAAGACATGTCTTTGGTATCCATTCATTATCTCTTCACCACTTGACACCACCTTAATCTACGTGACTGGGACTACTAATGGAACTTAAGATTTCATTGAATCTACTCTAGCATAGATCACAACACTAAATACAAGTTATACCTCTTCGAGTACCATGCATCTCATAAACATGTCTTAGTAAGTCATGAGAATCCCTTAGCTCTACTCGGCCTCACTCACAACTAGTAGATTATGGAGACTAACCTTTTACTCTAATCGGCCTCACATCACTTACCTCAAAGTACAAACACATAACTACCCAATAATCCTTCAATTTCACTTTGATATAAGTTAGAAAAACACCCAACAAATATGATTGATTTTTATTTTAGCAACATCTGGTCATTTGAGTGAAAATTGGCATAAATTAATTCTATTTTCACTGAGCTATTTTCACTGAGTTGTTTTCTTGAGTGAGCTTGAGCTAAAATAGGTTTGAGGCAAACTTTTTTTTTTGGAGTATGTTTCACTTGGGCAAAAAATTTCTTGCTTAAGAGAAAATTGCATGCCTTAAGTCACATAAGCACCGTCACACTTTTTGTTTGAGTGAAAATAGGTCCGAGGTTTCCCACAAATTGAGGAAACATCCATTTTCACCCCCAACAAGCAAGTTTTCTACCCTTCAAATCATCAACAAACAACAAAACAATCATCCAAAAAAAGTAACAAAGTTCAAACAAACATAACACATTACAATAACTATGACAATTGCATACAATACATCCTAGTTAGTTTTTGAACGTTAACTTTGCTAACTTGAATTTTGTTGTTTCCTTTCCTCAAATAAAAATGTTATGACACTCTTTATCTCAGAATATTAGACAACATTACGCGATGAGCATAATCTAATTGGAACAATCCTCAGAAAATAGAAACCTTTTCTAGAGAAAGTCCTAAAAATAAATAGACCTAGACTTACCCTCTCACAAAGTTGACTAAGTAGAAATCTCTCTTTCTTTATCAGCTTCTTTTAAATCTACAAATCAACACAGTTTTAGAGTAATTATCTAAAAAAAACTAAAAGAAATGTTAATAGAGAAATACAAATTTTATAAAAATGACCTATAGATTCTAGGAAGCAATTAAATAATAATATAATATTTTATACTAAGAAAAAGATAAAAAGTGTTAGAAATAGGATTCAAAGAAATAATCATTTCCTTTTCTATTATTATTTCCTTTTCTACTATGTCTTGACTATTAGGATTGCTTTGTTTATATATATTATATAAAAAAATATAAAAAAAGTTAGGGGATTTGCTACATATTTTATTTTACTAGTAATTATACTAAATTATTTACCAGTTAAATTTAATTATATAAATAACCAATATTAATTTATCATCTTAAATATTATACCCAACTAAAATTGTATTAATTTTTAATGAAATAAAAGTTAACAAAATAAATTATATAATTTAATAGATTATAGCAATAAAATATGAACTTTTGGGCTATTAATCTAATAGCTTAGAGAACCCTTTATCAAACTAATTGGCAAAATTAAACATGTTTAATATTTAAAATTCCGCAAAATAATATATATATATATATATATATATATATATATATATATATATATATATATATATAATTTTTATATAAAATAAAATTGAAAAGGTTAACTAGTGAGTAAAATAGAGTTAATTTTTTTATATTTGCAAACATATATTTGGAAAATGTTCATTTTACAAATTTATTATATTCACAATAATAACATTCATAATAATATTATTATTCTCATAAAGATATTGTATAATGATGGAAAGTTGTCTAGATTGGAGTGGTTTTGGACCTAATGGAGGCAAAGGCTGGTGGAAGAAATATTTGAAGGGAAGAGTGAATGAAAATGGTTAGTCTAACTTCAAAGAGAAGCTAGAAAAACCTAACTAGTCTAGCTTCAAACATACATTTAGGGGGTGTTTGTTTTAAAAATTTACTTATGTTCACAAGAATAACATTCATAACAATATAATTCGTGCATAATGATGGAAACTTGTTTGGATTGGAGTGATTTTCGACCAGATGGAGGTTAAGGCTAGTAGAAGAAATATTTGAAGTGAAGAGTGGATGAAGATGACTAGCCTAACTTTAAAGAGAAGCTAAAGGATCCTGACTTACAAAGAAGACTCCTTATGCAAGGAGAGGATTGTCCTAAGATTACTCTTTAGAAAGAGAGATTGAGATCATATAGAATCAATCTCACATAACATTCAAAAGTAGCAAACTTTGCAAATTACAAAGGTATTTATATAATTCTAGTATGTGTTTAAACTCCAAGATTTCTGAACTAAGGGTTCTAAGTAAGGTAGTCATCTTTATTAAAATAAAATGGCTAAGTTCCAAATGGGGACGAAGTGAATTGAACTATATCATATTTTTAAAACTTAGAATGAAACTTTATTAGTCCAATCAATTTTATGATTCAATTGCTTTTTAAAACATTTTTTCCGAATCAAGAATACTTAAGAACAAGTATAATGAACAGATACAACAATAGAGTGAGAGGGGAGGAGAAATACATAGAAGCTTTTATACTAGTTCACTCCATCCAAGAGCTACATCCACTTGCCTAGACACACCAACCAAGCTCACACTGAAACAACGTTTTGCAAACATGCAACCAATACAATTTATACAAGCAACCAACTTTTGAACCCTACAAGACTGGATTTTGAACCTAGTAACATCTTGTTATTACATTGAATATGGAAACCATATCTAGAAACAACCCCACAACATGAAAACAAAAGTAAAACAATGAAACAAATTCAATTGGAACACAAAAAGCCTATCTAGGTGAAAGAATATATTTCTTTTTTTCTTCTTTTTACAATGAGAGAATGATCTTGTAATCATTCAAAGAAAACTCTAAAAAAGTTTTCTCAATTCAGTAATAACTCTATCTCAATATTTAAAAATAATTTCAAAAGCCTAGGTTTAAATTCCATGTGAAATGAATTTACAATGAGAGATTTTAAGCTATTAGTTTAAGTTATAGATTTTAAGTCATCACTTTAATGGATTAAAACTGCGTTTTAATATGTTAATTTCATTTACTCGTAAAATTCATGGATTAAATTATTATTTTAATATATTAAAATATAATAGTTCAAAATGTTAAGAGAGAACAAGAAAGTTTAATATATTAAATACTCATTTGATAATATTAAACAATTTTTTTAGAACTATTCATGGCTCTAAATAATTCTAATCGATTAAAATGATAATGTAATCAATTAAAATGTCTTATGTAACCATTTTAGACTTTAAATAATAACATTTTAATGGATTAATTTTTTAAATTAATTAAAAATGTCTTATTACAAAGATAAACATATTGAAATAACTTTCTAACACTAATTGAAAGATCAAATCACTTAAAGTAAAACTTATATTTAACGCTAATCAACACAACACCCTTTCTAAATATATCTAAGTCTTTAATCTTCAAAAATCTTCAAGGAATAGTTGGACTCGTTAAATATAGTCCAACTTCAACAACTCAACATTCTTGATAAAGCATTAACTACAACATTTCACTACAAGAAAAAAATTGTGTAGAGACCAATTTTTAGCTACCAAATAAAATAGTTACTAATTGTGATCAAAATAGTCACCAAATTAGATTTTGGTTGCTAAATAAGTACAAAATAGAAGTAATGATTGAATTTAATGACCAATTAAGTCAAATAATTAGTATCTAACATTAGCTACCAAGGTTTTAGTGACCTATACTATTAGATTCTAAATTTGTATCTAATGTTAGGCCACTAAAACCTTGGTATCTAATGTTAGATATCAATTATTTGACTTAATTGGTCACTAAATTCAATCATTACTTCTATTTTGTACTTATTTAGCAACCAAAATTTAATTTGGTGAGTATTTTGGTCACAATTAGCAACCATTTCATTTGGTAGCTAAATATTGGTCTCTAAATAGCTTTTTTCTTGTAATGTTTGTTTTTCCTTCCCTATATTTGGTCACATGAGCGAATTGTTTTAAGATCTCAACCCATTTAGCATGTCTTTTATTTAACTTTTATTGTTCCTTTGAATATTTTAGTGATTCATGATCATTGTGTATTACATATTCCTCAGGCATTAGGTAATGTTCCCAGGTATGAAGGGTCCTAACTAAAATATAAAAATCTTTGTCATAGGTAGGATAGATAAGGGAGGAAACATGAAGTTTTTCACTAAATACACAAAAGGGTATCTTGCATGTAATAATACAAAACCTATGCCAACCCCATATGCATCACATTTTAAGTCAAAAGTGTTAGAAAACTCAGGTAGAGTTTGAACATATGCATGAGTGAGCTTATCTATAAGCACTTGGAAATCTCATTCTTTATTTTTCAATTCAAAAGAATATAAGATCCTTCTTTACTAACCCATTAAGTGTTGAATCTAATGTAGAGAAGTTATTTACAAATCTCCTATAGAAACTTGCTAATCCATGAAAGCTTCTAACTTCTCCAACAATTTAGGGGGTGAGTCAATCCATGATGGCCTTGATTTTCTTAAGATCCACATGAACCCATTTTTTCTTATATTAAAACCTAAAAACACTTCATTATCTTCATAAAATATACATTTATCTACATTTGTAAAAAAAAAAATATAAGAAGTAATACGACTTTTCTTATGTATTCTAAATGGTTTTTTAAACTCTGAATAAAAATTAAAATATCATCAAAATAAACTACTAAATAGTTTTTTATACAATCCTTAAGGACATTATTCACAAGTTCCATGAATTACTGAGTGTATTAGTGAGACTAAATGACATCACTTATAACACTGTGACTATTATATAAGTAATTGTTATTAAATTATAACTTGGAAGCAATTTTTTATGCTATAAGTTTTTCTTATAAAAAATATTAATCATAAATTAAATAATAAATGTAATAAAAAGAAAAAAAATATGTATTATTATTATTATAATAAAGTATATTATTATAATAAGTTAAATAATAGAAGTATAAAATATAAGAAGTAAAACAATATGTGGGTTGGTTAGCTTTAGAAACAAAATCTATTTGATGTTTTATTCCCATAAGAAGAAGTACTTGAGAAACTTTACTTACGAATACACATAAAATTCTTCTTAAAATTTCTTTAACTCCTTTAGGTAGAGTGTTCAGTTCAAGAGAATTGCTAATACAAACTGACATACTTCTGCATAATAACATAAATGAGATTATTCAATTAAGAGAGTTTAAGTTCGTATTTGGATGATAAAATACTTTCTTTTCTAAAGATTTGTTTTTGTTTTTCTTCTTTATCACTTTTCAAACAATTGTTTTCTTCTTTTTTTCTTTTTCTCTTCTTAGCTTCATTTGTACTAAATCTTTTACTACTTAAGAAGGTGATAAATGATGAAGTACAAATTTATTTTCATTATAAATGAAAGTAATTTCATTAGTACCATCATTAGGCATAGCTTTTATTTTATCAAATTGTCATGGTCATCCTAATATAATATGACAACCTTCTGTAGAAACTATATCACATCAAATATTATCTTCATAACTTCTTATAAAAAACTTGTGGAAACTATATCACATAAAATATTACCTTCGTAATTTCCTATGAACAACTTCATCATTATATGTTGATTTACAACCATATCTCCATGTTCGTCAAGCCAATGAAGTTTAAAAGTTCTATTTTCCTTTTATCCAATGAAAACTTCGCTACCTTTTTTCTTTTAAAGCCCAAAGGAAAGAAGCCATTTGCCTCGTTACAATAAATTTGACCAATGCTCAAAGTCCACTAAGGCTTGCTATTTTCAATAATGACCTAAGCTTCATGAATTTTTTCTAGTCATGACTAAGTATTTTTTTGTTCAAACTCTTCCATTAGATAAATACTTATCGTATGTTAGATTTTTTTATTTTAATCTAAAATAAATTAATAACAAGATGTAAGTGAGGTGTTTCTTTTTAGAAAATAACATTCATTCCCATGAATATAATATAAAAAGTAAATTCTGAGAATAAAAGACTAGTAAATAAAAAATTTAATTAACAATTATATATATATATATATTGATAAAAGGGCTAGACTGTGTCTATATTAAATGCAAAACTTAGTCAAATTATATTTTTGATAACTGTTTTCTAAAATATAAATTTAACCAATCTAGTTGTTGAATTTCGTTTTCTTATTAATTAGATTACGTATACAAAATTTTATATAGTTTTAAAGTTGTTTAAAATTTTTTACATCACTTAATTTTAACGTATTACATATTATTTAAAAAAATTATTAACAAAGATTATGTACCATTCCAAAAGCTACTGGACTTACCATATATATATATATATAATTCTAAAAAAATTAATTCCTTCTTCGTAAGAATTTAGTACACAACTAAAACTTTAAATCAAAACACATAATATAAATTATTCTTTTCCTATACCAACTTATTCCTACAAAATTTTAAGATATTTAGGATTTAAGGTTTAATTTAGTTTTATTTAGTTTTAAATAATTATATAGAACTTTTTATGAAAAAAACTTATGTGTGATTTTAATAATTATTTTTATGATAAGTTATTACTTTGTATAATTTATTACTAAATTTCTACAAAAGTCAATCATATAGAAAATAAATTTGAAAATTTAAACATACATTTTGATTGTATTGTAACAAAATTTGTTAAGATGAAAATATTTTCGTAGAATTGAACACAATAAAATTTCAAAATTTGAATCCAAATTCAACCATTTTTATCCGTGTAACCTAATTTTGTTCACTCGAAAATTTATCTGCTTACATCATTTAACTCATTTATCTTTACAAAATACTTTTGCTTACATCATTTAACTCATTTATCTTTAAAAGATATACTTAGATCTTATAACGTATGAGAAATGAAACACTTATAACATGTGAGAAATGAGAAGATAGGAATTGAGATAACAATTATAATGTGTTACTTATAACATTTATAATAAACAATAAATATTTTTAATTTTTTTATATAAATAAATTAATTTTCTAATTATTCACAACAAAGAAAATCACCATAAAAGTATACATAGCACGTAAAAGACAAAATATTTTCAGATAACTAATCTTAATGCATCCATTGACATATAAAACTCCCGATGAATGAATCGTAATCACTAATATAAAAAAAATTAAATAAACCGAAAAAGAAAAAAAAAGAATGTTGTTGACTAATAATAACGAAAATATAGTAGAAGTAATTCGTGAAATTCACAAGTAACCGCATACGCCATTAAATATATATATATATATAAATGTTTGTTCCTTCATAAATTAAAACTTGAATTTGGAATATAATTAGTGTTTTTTTCTGATCTTTTTTATTATTAATTTAATATTTTCAAAAAAATTATTTCTAAACTAATTTGGGCTTATTTTTCATTCACTAGTACAAAATATACATTTAACGTCTGTCTTCAATGACGGTTAAAAGAAAAAACGACGTTATCCAAAACGCGGTAGCTTTTTTGTAAATAATGAACAACATAATGTCGGTTACAGAAAAAAACCGTCATTGAATTCCCACTTAAGCTTTAAAATTCAAAAATTTAAAATTTTAAAATGGCGCTGATGCACCACGTCGGTTAATATGTCCTAACCGACGTGGTGAAGTCTCCCATGACGTCGGTTTGGACCACGTAACCGACGTCATGGTGACTTTGTTACTGAAATAAAAAAGGAGGGTAAAATTAGGGTACGTAC
>Ga0099824_1006275_pt1 | contig 16377 bp, 3 predicted proteins | sample SiratrowhiteBW_FD_76837 | JGI IMG/M metagenome (GOLD analysis project Ga0099824, IMG submission 76837) | Root nodule microbial communities of legume samples collected from California, USA - Siratro white BW | ecosystem: Host-associated > Plants > Roots > Nodule | place: USA: California...
AAAAAAATAAATAAATATATATATATATATATATATATATATATATATATATATATATATATATATATATATATATATATATATTATAAATTATTGGTACATATATAAACTATTCTTTTTAAACTAAAACTTGAAATCAATCATACTATTCTTTTTACAAACAAATTTCTTATATCACCCTATTATCAACTATTACTTTATGAGATTAAATGATATTGTCACATTAATGTTTAAAATTAAGAACACAGATCTTAAAGATATAAACGATAAATAAGTTTTGAATTCACACTAATTATCCTTTACACTTTTTGAAAACTTATTTGATAGTTTTTACTTTTTTAAAAAAATAATACTACAAATATTCCATGTTTAGACTGTTTCCTTCTCAAAATTTTGTACCACACTTTTGGGGAGGTTGGTGTTTTTGATTTATCCACAAGAAAGAAATGTTCTAACAAATTTGTTATTGACCACCATTGTAGAACTATTCTCATTGCTTAAGTTGAACAACAATTCAAAAAACAAGAAAATCATATTGGTTTGTATTCACATTTACATTATTAGAAGACTTATGATTTAGAAGGCTTGAATCCGTGGTAGGTTACAAACGTTTTGAAGAGTCCCTTTACCATATGCGTAGAAAGAGTGTTCTTAAGTTAGAATTGTTGCTTTTGTTCAACCAATAATCTTATAGTTAACAATTCTCATTGTCCTTTGTGTTTAACTTAAACTTTTATCCAATAAAAGACTTTATCGGTGAGGGCCCGCAACTTCTTTATTACCTCTTGTGGAATTAGACAACACATCTCAAGAATCTCACACCCTTGCCCCTTTTTCCTAAAATAGTCTCATATATAATATAAATAACAATCATAATTTTTTTACAGTTATTATTTTAGTCTTGTGTTGTTTAACATCATTATTTTTAGATGGTGTAAAGAATGAAAATATCATATATAAGAAATAAAATAACTTGTTTTTAAATATAAAGACAAAAAATAAACATCATGCAACAATAGAAACTAAAAAGGAGATGATAACAACACTCCTTGAAGCCTTTTGTTAGCACTTTATTACTAATTAAAATTTATTAAAAATGATAAATTTTGGTAAAGTTTATTTATTGCTTAATGAGTCTCTTCTGATTTAAAAATGAAACATATTATTAACAATTTCTCAAATTTTTTCTGTCATTATTTAAAATTTGTAAAAATCATAAATTCTAATGAATTTTTTTCTTATTTGATAAGTTTTCAAATAATTTAGCAGTAAGTTACCATTACTAATCATAGCTGGTAGTACCAAAGGATGATTAATATAATGAAATACATTAAACACACATAAATACATTAAATACACACAAAGTAAATAGTCTTCTCTAACATAATAATAATGATAATAATAATTAATATTATTTATTCCATGAAATCATTTTCATGAGCTGATATTTGAATATGACTAAATTAACAAAAAAACAAAACTTTGATAACACATGTTGACATAATGATGAAGAATCACATAACTTTATCATATTATTCCATCTGTCACTAAATTTGGGAACCGCGGAATAATATATAGTGTTACACAAAATATAATTAAAAATAAATAAAAAGAGAAAATATGAGCACTAAGATTATAAATGAAATTATTAAAAAAAGATAAACCTACCCATTAATAACTTAATTATTTAGTTAATATTTTTAAAAACGGGTTTCCCACTTCATGAGTGGCTGCTACAGCAAACGTTATATGTGTCTGAAAGAAAGAAGAGAATGTGATAAAGAACCTCTTTTTCTCTCTCTTTGTGTGTTGGTACGCTTTGGTTGTGCCCACTGTCCTGTTTCGGTTTCTGTTCCCTTTGGAGAGCAGAGGAATCAAATCAATTCTTCACCGTTCGTTCATTCAATTCATTTTCTTCCGTTTTTCCTGTTTTTTCTTCTTCTGAAAATAAAAATAAAATTTTTGATTTAAACGTGTAACCCCACCCTCAGATTTCGACCCGAAGAATCTTGATCCCTTTATCCTGAAGCGTGCTGGTTCGTTTTTGTTTTTTTTTTTCATTGGGGTTGTTGCTGTTGTTGGTGTTCACTGTTCGTCGAAAAGAAATGGCGTCGAGTATAGGGATGATGGATAGCGCATACTTTGTCGGCAGAAATGAGATTCTCACTTGGATCAACAATCGCCTTCAACTTAACCTCTCTCGCATTGAGGAGGTAGTCCTCTTGGTTCTTGTTCTTGCCAACATTTAAAAAAAAAGAATGATTTTTTGGTTCATACAGAAATGTGGTTTCTTTATTTCTTTTGTTTATGTTATTGGGGGTGTGTTTGATGTCATTATCTGAATGCCGGTTGTTTCTATTTTTTATTTTTTGAAGTTTAAATATTGTGGGTTGTTAATACTTTCTTTGCATTTTATTTTTCTCTACCAAAAAGTAATACATTGTATTTTTTTTTTTTCGTTTTTGGTTTCGTTCATACATATTGGCATTTTGGATTCCTCGTCTTATTTTGGGTGAATGCTATCTCCGTGTGCGTCTTTGTGAGGTATTAGGGTTCTTGAAAGAATTAGAATCTGGTTTTGCTGTGGATTTTCTTTTCAATAACTTGATAGGAATGCTCCGGGTGGAGTTTTTTGATGGTTTTACTGAATGTGGTTGAATAAAAAGTTCTGAGTATTATACTGGAATCTGGAAATGTTGTTTTGAATGTGAACCAGTTGATTCGTGTACAGCCAGCTGTTGTTTGATCTGTTTGTTGGATTTCTGTCTTTGCATTGTGGGTTTTGAAAGAAAATATTCAAAGTTATTGGTCTAGTGTTTGTGATTATTGTTGCTTGATATACCATTCTTTATCCTTTTTTTTTTAATAAATTAGTCAAATTTTATTTCTCATTTTACCAACATATTGTCCAATGTCATACTTGCTTATGCAGTATGCTCTCTTAGTGTGAGTGTCAAAAATATTTGGACAGTCAAGGATGTTTATAATTAAGTTTGCTAATTGTTATTGTTAATGGTGTGTTGAGGTGGTAACATGCCGTGGAATGGAACTAGAATTGATCTTGCACCAAACTTGTCTGATTTATTTTTCCTCCCCTCTCTTTTTCTCCTAAAGAATAATTCTGTTTCAAATTTGCTAGTGTTCACACTAATAATGACAGGAAAGTTTATTAGCCAATGCTAGAGTTAATTAGGCTTACTATCTACAATGAGACTATTAGTTTTTTTTTGTTCATCCCTACTTATTCCCTTATGCTTATTGCTAGGCTGCATCTGGTGCTGTACAATGCCAGATGATGGACATGACATATCCAGGGGTTGTTCCAATGCACAAGGTGGCAATATGACTTTGCTCTAACTTATTTTATGCTCTTCGTTGTGAAGATTAATTTTTAAAACTTGAGAGTTTGTTGTTCTAGGTGAATTTTGATGCAAAGACGGAGTATGATATGATTCAGAATTACAAAGTTCTGCAGGATGTGTTCAACAAGCTGAAAATTGAGAAGGTATCTTTCAGATTTTAAACTTTTAAAGGAATGATTCACCATTGGGAAAAAAATTTATCATACGGGTTAATAGTTTGGTGATGAAGACCTACAAGTTCTAATGAAGAGTACATATAATGGTTTAATTCCAGATATGTGAGATCATTATTATTTTTTACTCTTACCTTTCTGTTTCCGACTGCAATTATTGTGGTATGACTATGGTTTGTTGTGCATTCATAGTTTATTTCTCAGTTTAATCACTTTCTTGGGAATCTCCATCTTGATTTTGCTGTCAATATATTTCAGATTATAACCTGAGATTGAAAGCTTGTATATACTATCTACTGAATTAATAGTAGATGCCTGCATGTATTGGGCTAACTTGATTACCATGTGGCAGCATATTGAAGTTGGAAGACTTGTTAAAGGCCGACCTTTGGACAACTTGGAGTTCCTTCAATGGCTAAAACGTTATTGTGATTCTGTAAATGGAGGCATTATGAATGAGTATGCTTTCTGAGTTCTTTACAATCTTTTAATAGTTTTGATCACCTCAGTTTCTATTTTTCTTGTAAGAACGTAGAAATACACGTAATTCTATCATTTTCTTGTGATAATATGCATATGGAGTTTAACACGATAGTGTTGACAAATAAATAAAGTGTCATATATATTAATTTAAAAAAATATTAAATTAATAAAAATTAAAAACTTGATATTTTATCAGTTTCTCAAAAGAATGCTGTTTCAGTCGCTATGCACTGTGAACACTTTTGACAGCTTATACATGTGGTGAGTTTATTTATGCTATCAAAATAGAATAAAAAAATGGAGGAACATGAGAAAGGTATTCCCTAAACACACAAAATGACTTGGCAATCATGTTATTTATTTATTTGCGTGATTGTAGTTGTGTTATTGAAAGAGGACCATTTACTTTTTCGGGTGACTATTGCTCATCTGGAACATTAAGATAATCTAATCTATGACAAACCTGATCTCATTGTACTACATATGAAGTCTGGCATACAGTAAGCCAGTCACTTGCTATGCTAGTACGTAACCACAATGTCCCAAATAGAATGAGATGTTCAGACTTAGTATTAAAACGAAGTTGAATGGTTTTCTGGGACCGAAAGTCATCCTTATATATAAGGATGGTCTGCCATGGGTGTTGGTGTTCTTAACTTAAATTCCATAGGTGTACTTTTAAAGGGGAATTCCATTCTGATCATATTATAGGATGTAATTATTATACATTTAAAAATGCAAATTTCAATGGGTAGAGAGAAACTGAAAAGGGTTTAAAATTTTGTTTTGACTTAGGTTTTACATTTATTAGTATGTTTAATCTTTATTCCTTATTTACTTATTTTAATAATGTGCTGAATTTTGAGATTCACTGCTGGTCTATCCTAGAATAGGTTTCAATTTTATTTGAACTCACATTCTTACTGATATTTGGATATGAAATACTAAGCTGTTTTGGCTGTGCATATATGTTGTGGTCAGTGCAATTTATGAGGTCCTTTCCACTTTTTTTGTAGGAACTATAATCCTGTTGAGCGTAGGGGTAGTAAGGGTGGAAAGGACAGGCATGTCAAGGGTCTAAAGAGCTCAAAATCACTGCAAACAAATACTATGAATCATTCTAGTTCAGGCGACTCACTCAGTACGAACAAAACATTTGGTTTTCTTATGGGTGTCTTTGAGTTTGAATTTAAATTGTTTTGTAGTTTTTTCATAGTGGTTTTTCTGCGTTACAATTTTAACCCTTCATCCGTTTCTGTTTTTCCTTTTGTGTTTATGACCTTTTGAGTGTAGGGTCCAAGCAATTGAGGTCAAGTGGAGGAGCAGACGGGGCTAATGCTTCAACTGATATTCAGGCTTTGTCCAAGCAGGTATATATGTGAAGATTAGGTTCACAATGTTCTCAGTTCGTGTGTGATATGTGATAGTTATAGAAATGACATGTAAGATAAACCTCTAAGCATTAAGGCATAGTTTGATACATGTTAAATAGCCAAAGAAGGCAAGTTTGAACTTATAATAGAATTTTATATTGAAGAAATTGTGACATGTACATAGAATTTAGACATTATTGATTTCCTAATGGTTGCACCTGATATCATGCAATATACACTTGCTGAGACCTCGCCTGACAATCTATTAGGTCTTGTGGTGGTATTTTTGTTGAAAGTTTAAGGCAAATTTGAACTTATAATAGAATTCTATATTGAAGAAATTGTGACATGTACATAGAATTTAGACATTTTGATTTCCTAATGGTTGCACCTAATATCATGCAATATATGAGACCTAACCTGACAATCTATTAGGTCTTGTGGTGGTATTTCTGTTGAAAGTCTGTTACATAATAATTTAATGAAAAATGATTTACCTGTTTTTTGTTGTTCATTATGTTTTCTATTTTCTGTTTATCAGGTTTCTGATCTCAAACTGTCAGTGGATCACTTGGAAAAAGAAAGAGACTTTTACTTTGCAAAACTAAGGGATATAGAAATTCTTTGTCAGGCTACAGAACTGGAGAATGATCCTGTAAGAAGAATTCTAATGAAGACTTTCATTGTAGTGTAGTTATTTTTATTCACAAGGGAATTGAAAGGTTGATTACTTTCCAGTGTGCTTATGCCTATCATATTATATTCTCATGATCTATTCAAGGCTTTTCTTTTGTCTAAATTCCTTAATATATTTTATGAATTTGTGTACAATGGATTTATAAAAGTCAATTCCTTTATTATGGTTTTTTTATGCAGATGTCTCTGGCAATTAAGAAGATTTTGTATGCGGCTGATGCTAAAGGATCAGCATTAGATGAAGCTCAGGAATACCTTAATGAAGTGATCAATGGTGTTGAAGGTGAAATTGAAGGTGAAATTGAAGGTGAAGTTGAAGTTGAAGGTGAAGTTGAAGGTGAAGGTGAAGTAAAAGTTGAAGCATAGACTGAAACCTGATTACTCTTACAAAATGATCCTAGCTCTTATGCACAAAATATTGCCAGGTACCGGTAAAGAAGCGTTAGTGCCATCTCTGATGACTAAGACTAGTTATCCTTCTCCATGCCATGGCCATGAAGTGGCATAATGACATAGCTGTAGTTTTATGGATATTTTGTTTCTTATTGTAAGCCTGGATGGATAATCAAATATTCTGGTTATGTTTCTAATAAATAAAGTTAATTTCATTGTCCTTGATATCAACCCTTTCCTATTTGTTGGAACGTCTACTGTACGTATGTGTGACACATCCCAACAGCCTTCAGGGGTATTTTTGATATTTCAATTGGGAAAAGGTTGGACTACACAATGTTGGCTTTCACCAAGATGCTCCTATGTGGTTTGAGTGATTTGAAACCCAATCATCCTTGCCTATTTCGCTTCATTTTAAACAGGATTTTAAACAGGAGTGGCGTTGAATTTGCCGGCTCGTTGTTGAAGGTGTGAAACAAACGGATTCGGTAATGGCTAAACAGGGAAATTAAAGGTTTAAAATATAACTGTTTTCATAAATAAAGAATAAAATGATTTAATTATAAAAAATATTCATATAACTGTAAGGATTCATAAATAAGGTTTACATATTATAAGGACGATGAATGTAGTTGGAATCCATGTTTGATTCTTATCATATTTGAATATTTGATTCTTAGTTTCTAACCGAGTGGGTTGAAGAAAATGTGTTACTAAAAAAAGTACATCATACTAATAGTTTAAAGTAGACCTTTATGCTATTAATAAAGTATCAATTGTATGCCTTTGCTTATATTTATATTTAAATTTGTATTAAAAACAAATTTTTTAATAAATTTAATAGCATATTATTTATTTATTTATTTACTGAAATAATGTTTAAAATATACAAACCTTTTATATTTTATAAGACAATTTATTAGTTAATGACAATTTTTGTGATACTTTTAATATATAATAATTAGATAATTTGTTTTGTGATGAAAAAAATTTCTACATTTTACAAAATTAATTTTTAATTTTCCTAACTTTTTTTTAAATGTTAGATAATATGATATTTTAAAATAAAGTAACACTTATTAAAATATAAGAGTAGGAGAGTGTTGTTTATAAATAACTTCGAGAAAGTAAAATTGTATAAATATTTATCTGAGAACTAGAGGAGTGTGATTGTTATTTAACATCTAGTGAAAACATAATTTTCCCTACCAATTAAAAGAACCTTACAAAAACAATAAAATTTTATAAAAATCTAATTTTTATAAAATTATGCGACTTTTTTTTTATTTACATTTGTACTTGATCTTTTAATTATTTATTTCTTTTATTTTTTTTCTCATTTCTATTTCTAAACCAGATTTTAATACTTTTAAATAGAAATTATTAATAGTTAAAACAACCTCCCTTTACCATTTAAATTGATTGAGGGAAAAATTTTATCATCTATAATAATCTTATGTGAGTTTTTATAGTATCTACCACGAGGAGAGAAAGCCTGCCACTAAGAAAAACTAATAGTGATCGTCCAGCCTTTGAAGGGGTTCATCTTCTTTAGTGTTGTAATATTTTTGTAGTAGACATCATTTCCATTTTTTTGCACTTCATTGTTTTCTTCTCCACACTCCCATAAACGTTAAAATTCTCACTCCCCCCTCCCATAAACATTAAGTTCTCATTTCTCCTCCAGTTTAAAGTTTTTTCTTGATTAGATTATACAATTATCCTAAATTACACAATCTAAAACAATAAGTTAAAATTTTACAATTCAAAATTTAATATTATATATTAAATTTCATAAATTCTAAATCTTAAATTCACGATTCAGATTTTTTTTAAAGAAAACTTTTAATTTATACAATTCAAAAATGTTTTTAAGATTGTGTAATCCAAAATCTTTCCAAACTTTTAAATTTCACAATGTATAAAGAAATAATTGGTTTCTTAAATGAATAAAAAAAATTATTACATATTTGGATTAGTTGTCATTACAAATAATGACTTCAGATAACTAAAATGATCAACAACATACAAGACTTTAGTTTTAAAGTCATCGTTAATAATGTAGATCTTACATAAGTCACTATTATATACTATTTTAGTAAATTATCATTATTATATTAGATTTTAGTAAAATTATCATTGATGATAAAGTTTTGCATGAAACAACTAAAACCATCATGATGACTTCACTAATAAAAGTTCCTAACTAAGGATGAGTTAAGTTATTCCAATTATGCAAAATCTTGATCCCAAGTCATTGTATCTTATGGAAACTAAAGTAGTATACAATATTGACAACTTCAATTATTTAAAAAAAAAATATTAATTTGATATCACTATTCTAATACTCATATTTGACACTGTATTTTATTAATAAAATATTATATATAAATAAAATAATAATATATGTTAGTGTTAAATAGTATCAGAATAATAATGTCAAAATATCACCATCCTATGTAAAATTACCATCACTCGTAAGACTTATCCAAATATGTATAATTTTTTTTACCCATTTCGGTAATTTAGAGAACAAATTACATTATTTTGATGAAAAAACCGTCTTTTGCACAACCCATGCAGGTGCAAAAGAAAACCATAGGAGTGCAAAACAATAAAGCCAATTTCCACAAATAACAAACTATTTATTAACATGCATAGTTTGGACCAAAACCTATTTGACTATACTCTTGTTGGAGGGGAGTTTGGGAGTAGCAGTGTGACAAAGGCAAAAAAGTAACAGACTGATTTGTATTAAGTAACAACCTGATTTGTATTGCACATCCATTATATATATTCTACAATTCTATATACCTCAGTTTGACACAGCATAAAACTGATATATGTAGTCCACTTAACAAAAGTTTAGCCAACATGTACATGCAACCTCTCCCCCATCATTCAATAGCTTCCATTTGCATGCTTGCTACTTTTCCTAGATTTACCAGCCTGCAGAGTGATGATGGCACTGTTAGTCAGATACAAAAGATAGCATAAATATGTGGTATTAACCATTAACCAAGTTTTACACATGGAAATACCTTGCTAAGCAGATTCTCAAATGCTTCAGTTCCATGCTCTTCAATGTACTTCTCCGCAGCAGTTAGCATGTCCTCTGGCTTCCCCAAAGAATCCTTTTTGCTTGGAACATACCAGATGTTAACGTTCTCAGTACTGACAAAGATAGGTCTCACATAGTGCTCATAGACATAAGCTGCACCACTGAAGTAGGGAATGACCAACCAGCTGGTAAGGATCAGCTTTGCATATGACCAAATGGGAATCCTGTAGTAGATTGACACAATTAAACCACAGGTAGTTACATTTTCCCCAGCCTAATTCTTTCTCTATGTATAACCATCACATCTTAAATACATCAGAAATGCAGATCTCATTAAATGTAGTAAACTACACTATGTACTCCTGAGGTTTTCTGAAATTATACAAACACTTCCTGATTTTCTGTTCTGACATTTACCTCCCTTAATTGTTGAAAACAACATTACACTGATATTTTCGGTACGTTACACTAACCCTAATAGTTTGAAAAAATTATCATGTGTACTCATGTACACTCTTATTGATGAAATTCATGGATTTAATAAATGTTAGTTTCATTCTCCATTTGGTGGCTTTCTTTCCCAAATGAGTTAGAAGCACACAATTATCAATCAATTGGAGAGTGTGTAGAGAAACAACAAGTGTTAAGAGAGTCTGTTGTGCACTTCTCCACTAAGGTTTATATATATATAATGCATATAATGTACACTACACAGGAATTTAAGATCAGCCTACCTATTACAAAGTATATTGTCATTGTTCTTACATTGCCTGTTAGTATAACTGTATTGCTTAAATATTTACTATCATACACATGCATTTTTTCTAAGACTATCCCAATGGACAAGATAAGGCATAGATAGCAGCTAAAATAATCAGAACTCTCAAAGCAAAACCAAACTCATCATGTAATTCATTTGTGTCTTGATCTCCATATTCCATGTCACACAGAACACAAATTGTAAATATTTAGATCTGATTGGAGAGAGACTACAACTAACACTCTTACTTACACCACAAAAGGTAACGGTAAATTACATTGCTGGTAAACTTACCTAAGATGACAACTAGTAACTAGTGACAAACACATCTCTTTCTCAAATAGTTATTATCATAACCTAGCTCCAAATCAATAACATCCAAAATAGGTTACAGCACTTGTGATAACAATCACTACGAGTCAAAATCTGAGATTTCTCATCAAATTTATTCAGTACTCATGTCAGGTTAAGTTAACAAGAAAACCCCCAAAAATTCAAAGGCAAAGGCAAAATTACCATTCAAGAACTTTGGCAAAAGTAAGTTCAAAGAGGGTGATCAAGGAATACAGAACCCAATAAGTGAGCCATTGCTGGTCATCAACAGGAGACTTGCTCTCAATTGCCCTAACCGAGGCATATCTGAGACATTATTCACAGAAATCAGAGACCATGCATGGATCAATCACAAGAGCCAGCAAAATCAAAACAAACAGAATATCAGAAAAAAGGGTTATCGGTGTTAGGTCCTAAAATATTGGAATATTCACAGAAAACACTGACCATGAATCAATAATTGCTTTTTGTTCCTATTTTTTTTTTTAAATACTCAAACTTTGTACAGAGATCAAATGTTTATTTTAGAGACTAAAATTTGAATATTTATAAAAAATACAAGAAAACCACTGGCTTTGAAAAAATAACAAAACGGAAACTACAGAAAATTTTTAGAACTAAACATACAGTTAATCCTAGCTTTTAACATGTCTTGTGTGTACTTACAGAGGATACGCAAGACTAAGCACAGGCCTGCAAGAGAAACCCAATAGCCAAAGGTATCACCATCAGTTACGAGAAAAATAAAAACACACTGAACTTGAAAAAAATTGCTAATTTGGTCACTGGGGTATGATTGTGAAGCCCTGTGGCACATGATCAAAATAATTTCCTAAGTAGTGTGCTTTACAGAGGGTAGGTGAGAGCAAAAAAAAGGTAGGAAAAAGAAGAACTTACCCAGCAAGAACATCAAAATTTTTCAGAACCACCTTCAGGAAACTTCCTGCTCCCATATTTGATCCTCTCTCTCCAAAAGGAGTGTGTCTGTGTATGAAACTAAACTGGTTTGATTGGAGATTACACAAGGACAGAGAACAAATTATGTGTTTCAGGTGAATCCAATCTCACCGTTGGATAAGAAATCACTGGTTTTTATTCTTTTTAGAGGAGAATGTTATACTTTTTACAACTTTTGAACATTTATGACAAAAATATTATATAAAAATGACTGTATTTTATATCTTAAAAATATATAACTTTCGATAGATGCTTTTTGAAAATCTGCAATTTTTTATCCAATAAATAAAAAAACTGGTAAACTTTTTCTTTAAGAATATTTAAAATTTGGTTTCACAGATGGGTTTGGTACGCCACGGTCGTCATGCCCTGACGTGTGAGGCATCCAGTTGGTAGACAGGACCGGTCTCGAAAGTATTACACATTATATAATTATTGAAAGAGGAGATTACTGACAAATGAAACTTGTAGTCTTTCAATCCTATGTTTTTGTTGACATTTATAGAATAGTTTTTATAGGAATAAACGATCTAATAATTTTAAAATAAATGAAAGCGTTTGTCTAACACTTTATTCTATATATTGTAATACATATATAAAGAAAATTCGTATATATATATATAACAATTTCTTAGCTCTAATTATAACCACCTATTGGTCATTTTATTCATATATCAAGTGCAACTTCAGCCGAAAACTATGTAGAATAAAAGTAAAAAAAAGTATAAACTATCAAGAACTAATGATCAACATACAAACATATTGAAAATATGATGCAAATAAATTAGTTTACGTTAATTCGAATCTAGTGATCCATTTCAAAGTTATAATTGATACAAAATATCAAAAAACACTCTTTAAAAAATTTGTATTTAATATGTTTTAAAATAAATTAAAATTTGATTCTCGCTAAGAATTTATATATATATATATATATGCGTGTGTGTGTGTGAAATAATGGTGTAAGAATTATTTTTTAACTTTTCATAACTTTGTAACTAAATTTATGTAATTTAAATTATTAATAAAATTGAAATATCTTTTTTCAATAATTGACTTATATATTTAAGATTATAAATTACAAAGTAACTTAAAATATTATTCTAGATATTTAAGTTAAAATAATTCAATCAAACATAACATACTTAGTTCAATATACGTTCATATAATTATTTAAGTTTAAACTTTAAAACAATTCAAATAATTATATATACGTTTAATATACGTTCATATAATTATTCAAATTTAAACTCTAAAAAAATTCAAATAGTAAATCATTAAATAATTATATATATATATATATATATATATATATATATATATCGATCAATCAAATGTATAAATGCATTGCATTGGTTTCACTTTGGTAAGTAATAATCCCGGATTCATCATTTAAAATAGGGAAAAGTTACTAAACTTTCATCACTTAAGCTACAACACTATTGTTTAAGTGATAACTCTTAACAATTGAGTATCACACCAATGTTTTTCTAAGAAAGAGAAAATTGATGTGATATCTTTCTTACTTGAACTATCAAAATATCTTTTGAGCGACGTCTTGTTAGAGCAAAGTTTAGCAATCGTAGTTTTGATTAAGTACTTTTCACAATAAAGTGTAAAACATGAACATGATTTGCCTTCTAAGACTATGTGATTTACAAGATAACAAATCATGTAAGACACAAGTGTTTCGTCTGACAAACAATACATAATCTTGTGGTATTTGTTTCATGTGATAAGTGAAGTGTTTATAGACAATAAACACACATCTTAAGCTTCAAGCTTATTAGGTATTGCAGGGAATATTTATTTCTTCTGCCTATCAAAAGGATCCGCTCAAGTACTTGTCAACATCCAGATCTCTCGAAATACGAGCTAAAGTTGCTTTGCACCGACAATTATCCTGACAAAAATTTATGTCAACACCAGTCTAACTATTGCGTATAATCTTTATTTTTAGTTTGGTTTGAGTAAACCTATCTAACCTAGGATTGATAAGTATTACCAACTATGGTAATATTGTTTGAAAAGGAATTTAACATTCAATGCTGCATGGAGCATTTAGTACAACTCTACATTCTAGTTTGATCACTTGCATGGAGATGGTAATTTGAGTTTGAAGCTATCAATGACCATAAAGGATTTACAGCAACTCTTATTCTTATACGTCTTCATATAAAGCTACCCTTCCAACAAGAAGAAAAGAAAAGAAAAACAAGTTGTAAAGTGTTTAAACACTGCTAAAAGCTTAGAGTATTGTTGTGTTCACTTAGTAACCTAATAGAGTGTTTATCCTTTGTATATGTTGAAACCCTAAACCCATTAAGCATTCTTTGAAACACAGTCGCTCTTGGTTAAAACCCAAGTAATTTTTAGACAATGACCGCTCCTGGCTAACCTACTAAGAATTATTTGAAATGCAGTTGTTCCTAACTAAAAGTAGAGTATTATTTAAACAAAAATCACTCATGACTAAATGTTAAGTATTTTTTAGACAATAACTACTCTTTTTAATGTTACAGTAGACTTTCTATTGTAATATCAACTTTACTTAGTATATTTATATCTGTGGATGTAGATTGAAGTTAGTTAACACTGTAATCAAACCACATTAAATATTTCAAAGCAACACCACTGGTGTGTCAAGAGATTACGAGGATACAAAGAAATTTCTTGTGAGGATGGAATGCAGAGGGTAAGAAGATTACTGGGAAATCTACATAAACCTAAGAAATATGGGAGACTAGGGATCAAGAATATTAAAATGTTCAGTATTGTACTCTTAGCTAGGTGAAAATGGAGTTTGAGAATCGATAAACAAGGATTGTGGAAGGAAATTGGAATAAAATTATGAGATATGGAAGAAGTTAAATAAAGAGGGTAGGCCTAGGTATGAATAAGGTGGGGGAGAGACCTATACGAACATATGAAAAGGAAATACCAAGACAATGGTTTGGTAAAAATATTCTTTGAAAGACTGGAAAAAGTGACAAGGTATATTTATGGAAGAATAGGAAAATGGTGACTCTCCTCTCATGGATAAATTCCCTAGAGTGTACATTCCCTAGAGTGTACTGGTGTCTCTAGTATGCTTTGCAATTTGTGATGGAACTGCATCATATGGATTCTCAGTAATGTAGAGGAGGAACTGACCATTTAGTAAAGGTGTACGAATGGGTTGCATATTTGTTGTACTATGGGACTATTGAAACAAAGATTGAAGGACTATCAAGTTAATAAAGTAACTCTGTAAAAAAGTTGGTAGTAATACAAGAAAAGCAATTCAGAAGGCATCAACAATGCAAATTTGAAGAAGGTACAAGGATCGATGAGCAAAATGTGTGGATGACAAGTTATTACCAGAAGGTGTATAAAATATTTCTCTACTGACGTGGAATCCCAAATAATAGTAATATAATGCAGAAAGATGGAAACATTTTAACTGAGAACCACTACTTCTGCAATCTTCACTTAGTTGCAAATATGAATTATGTTGTTATGCTCATGTTTAGATAGTCTCCTACATATATCAGCTTAAAGTTTTGGGTCTATGTAATGGATCATGTAATGTTGGAATTCAAACATAAGAAAACTTGGGGTTGGGATGGACGACATGTAGGAATGTATTTAAAGTAGTTTTTGTCAAAAACATCATGCAATCCCTCATGCTTTCTATCTATACTATTCTTTTTTACCAATAAAAAATGTTAAATGTTTTTATGTAATTCTCCATTTATTATTATTTTTAAACCTTTTATATATGTTCATGATTGTTCGTTATCATTTGATATGCATTGTATTAGTTGACGGTTTAATGAATTATGAGTTATTTTCTTATAAATATATATTATGAAAACTACAATTTCTTTTATTTATTTATATAAAAAGTAAAATAAAAATAAATTAATTTTCTTTACTAGATTAAAATATTTAATTTTTAGAATCTTTATAAAAATTCAGCACATTCATCGAACTCAAAGAAAATTAAATTTACTTTATCTTTTTATTTTCTTTTGTGTATATTTTTTCATTCATAATTATGATACTTAGTTATTTCCAATCTAACATTTTTTTTATACAAGCATAGCTATAATACGATTATTACATGATTATTATTTGGTATATTTTATCATACTTTTTAATATTTATGTATTTATTATCTGTTAATTATTTTAACAAAGAAATCACATGTCATAAAAAAATAAAAAGATATTTTCTTACCATTTTTAAAAATAATATTATTTTGACTTTGTTTTATATTTTTTCTATAAATAAAACGTGTTAAATTAAAAGAAATAAATGATAAAGTATTAAAGAAATAGGTAAAGTTTACAAAATAAGAATAAAATAATTGAATAGTAAAAGCTACATTAAATCTTAGTCTTAAAGAATATTGTTCAAATAGATATATACCTTTTTAACAACTTTTCACCAGGTCTGTTGAAAGGGAAAGTAGTCAATTTATTCCCATCTTTTAAATTGGAAAGAGAAAAAAATGAAGAGGGAGAAAAAAGTTTCCTGTTTTGTTTTTTTTTTTTTTTTTAATTATTCAGTGAGACATTGAAAAACAAAAAACTGTTTAATCAACATTTTCTTTTTCATTTTTTGTAACTAAAAGGACAAAATATTTATAGTTGTTTTGATTTTCAATTTTCATTTCCAAGTGTTTTCTTTATATTTTCTCATCTTCCCTGTCTTTATTCTTTAACAAACAGTTTATAAAAATAATTTTATGAAACAATTTTAAAATCTTAAAAGTAAAAGAAAAATAATGTAACCATCACAA
>Ga0099824_1006279_pt1 | contig 16367 bp, 8 predicted proteins | sample SiratrowhiteBW_FD_76837 | JGI IMG/M metagenome (GOLD analysis project Ga0099824, IMG submission 76837) | Root nodule microbial communities of legume samples collected from California, USA - Siratro white BW | ecosystem: Host-associated > Plants > Roots > Nodule | place: USA: California...
CTAATCACCCAACTATCTTCATGTTGGCACAAAGTCTTCACTTGAATAATTCTGGTCCAGGTTGGTTCCAACAGATTCTTCATGAGGCAGTCTTCATCAGCTTCACATGCTAAGCCTTGGTGCCCACAATATTGACTTCATCAAATCACATGCTTAGTCTTGGTGTTAACAAGATGCAGTATGGTAATGGTGCAGAGATGAGTGCATGAACAAGGTATAGATCAACACATCACTTGGTCTCACTATGAGGCAAACATGATGCATGAATGAACCAGTGAGAAGAATACAGGGTGCCAATATGCATGAATCAATGTGGCAGTGTTCCAAATTCAACATCAAACCCATATAGTTTAAACACAAAAATTATGGTTTGCATGTAAGTGTCATATCATAAAATCAAAATACCACACGAGAGGTTCATGAATCATCAATTAGGCAGAGCAAAAGATATCCTAGATGTCCTAAAATGTATCCTAAACTAGTGCCCCTGGAAAAATGTATGCATAATAAGTGTTTGATTGAATGCCTCAATGAGAGTCCAAACTAGAAATCAAACCAACGCATCATGTGAATTGTGCATGGTTCATGTTGGATACAAAACATCATCGTATTCATGCATAGGTTCACATACACGTTTTAACTACACCAGAACGACGTCTAACACACTCTAATGTAACACCTCACTATCTAGAACCAAATGCATGATTCGTTCATAGAGTTCTAGGTGCATTAAGATGTGCTAAAGAGGAAATAAAGAATCACATACATATTATGAACGGCCAGACAGAAAAAAAAAACTTGCGCACAAAGAAAAAAATAAAAACATTCAAATGAACAATATAACTCAGGTGCATGCCCACTTAACAATTAGAACACAATATTAAGCCATGTTATGCGAAAACAAGGGGTTGCCGGTGCGATTTCATGTGGAGAAGAAGATGAACAGTAGCGTGAAGCATAAAACGTGATGATAAAATCCAGAACAACATGCGATTTAAATGGTAGAAGTATTGGAACAAGAGTTTTACCTGTTGAGGCATGAAAAATCACTTTATAAAAGCGACGTAGCTGCTACTTCGGCGAGTTCCCTTCTTCTCCGACGAGCTTTCTTCCTCTCTCTCTATCAAACCACGTCTCCACTCTCTCTTTCCAAGTGTTTTTTCTGAACTTTCAAATCCCCCCAAACTCTGTGAACAATGCCCCCTTTATATAGAAAAAAATTCATACATTTCTACTTCGCCAGTTCTCTTTCTGATTGAAGACCAGAAGTTTAATTAAAACGGCTGAATGCATGCTTCTTCCCAATATAAAATGACCTATGTATTAAAGTAACTGAGCTCTCAATTAATAGTTGCTAAAATGGTGCAATTTATTCATGAAACAGTGCATTCTAAGTGAAGAAGATAATGAATAGTAACAACACCAATAAAAGCTTGCCACGTGGTCACCCACTTTTTATTTTCTCTCTCTTTTTTGTTTTTTTCTTTTCTTTTTATCTTTCTTTCTTTTTTTTCTTTTTTTGATTTTTATTTTCTTTCATTTCTTTTTTTCATTTTCTTTCCTTTTTTTACTTTTTCTTTTATATTTTTTCTTCTTCTATTTTCTTTTCTTTATTTTTATTATTTCTTCTTTTTATTTTTATTTTTCTATACAATCTTATGATTATATTTTTTATTATTTCTATTTTTTACTTTTCCTATTTTTAATTTTTGATTTGAAATATTAACCCAAAATGAAAATAATAATGGATATAAATTATAAAATACTTTTATTTTTCTATTTTTCATCCGAACGAAAATGGATGTTGACAGTTGTCCCTCTTTACCTAACTTTTATTGAAGAGCTTGAAAATTAAAATTTCCAAGTTATTGGAATAAAAGATAAGTAAAGACAGTAACACTAATTTTGTTCGGGATGAAAAAGAAAATCATTTTTTCATTTTTTTCATTTTCTTTTATATATATGTAAGTCACAACCTTGACTCTTTTATAGAGACGAGAGGGCTATGAACCTTACTGACATGCAGAAAAGTAAAGTGTGGAGATACAACTTTGAGACCTTTCTACAACATGAGTTGAAAAGTAGATTGCAGAAAAGTAAAGTTTGGAGATACAACTTTGAGTTCTTTCTCCCACACGAGTTGTAACGACAAAAGATAAATTGTAGAAAAGTAAAGTGCGGAGATTTGACTTTGAGTCCTTTCTTCGCACGAGCAGAAAAGTAAAATGTGGAGATACGACTTTGAGACCTTTCTACAACACGAGCTGTAATGAAAATTCAAGATACAACTTTGAGTCCTTTATTCAAATACAAATGTGACTTTGAGTCATTTCTCTATAAAATGACTTTGAGTCATATTTTTTTTCTGTGAAGATTCAACTTTGAGTTCTTTCTTAACTGGAGATTCGACTTTGAGTCCTTTCTCCAAAAATGAGGTTGACTTTGAGTCACGTTTCTACATTAGAGATTCAACTTTGATTCTTTCTCTTACTGTAATGACATTGAGTCACATTTTTTTGTGAAGATACGACTTTGAGTCCTTTCTTCACTAGAGATACAACTTTGAGTTCTTTCTCCAAAACATGAGGTAGACTTTGAGTCTTATTTTCTTTTATTAGATATTCAACTTTGAGTCCTTTCCCGAGTCATTTTTATTGGAATCTTAAGAGGGTCATGAAACCATTATCTGAAAATTCAATTTTTGATTTGTGTTTGTTTTAAATGCATGTTTGAATGCGTGAGAATCTATAATTTGCTTTTGTTTTGTATGCATATATAAATGCATGAGAATTCTAGACTTTTTTTGAATGCATGTATGAATGTACAAGAATTTTTTGTTTTGAATGCATGTATGAATGCATGAAAATTTCTGCATGAAAATGCCTGGCAGTTTTGATTTTTCCACTGGGGAAGGAATGCATGAATGCGTGAGATTTTATTTTTGATTATTTAAAAATGCTCGTATGAATGCATGAGATCTTTTGACTTTGCTTTTGCATGTATGAATGCATGAGAATTTTTTACTTTACTCCATTTGTACGAACTGAAAGCATGACTCTATGCTAATGCACGAAAATTTGTCTTGTATATGTATGATGCATGAGATTTTATTTTTTGATTATTTGAAAATGCTCCTATGAAAGCATTGTTAAGAATCTCAAAGGATTCAACATTTGATGAAGCCAAGCATTTGAACAAAGGCAAAGCAAAAGCATGAAAGTTAAAGAATAGAGTCTTAGGCCTTATCTTAGTGGGTGCGAGTGAGTGTGATCGAAGGTGAAGGTAAATCTGTGCAAAGCTTAGAAGAAGCATATTGCCATAATTAAATCAACTTAAAAATAATTTACAAAGCATAGCAAGAGCATTTAAGAAAACTCAGTTTTGAAAGTTCAATTTTCAACAGAAAATAAATCATTTTCCTTTTCATGAGATTGACTTATTCGAGGTCTGCACCAAAACTGTTGAACTATTTTATGAAAAACAATTTTGGATTTTTATGTTTTAAATACCCAAACCTTCTTTGAGTGAGTAACGAACATACAAAGAGAAGAAAATTGAGAACAAGAGTGTTAATCTTCTGAGGGAAAAAGATTGCTTGGTTTTTCAAAGATTGAAAGAGGTTTTCTTGAAGAACAAAGATTGTGAAATTGTACTGTGCCATTGAAGTTCTTCTAGCTCTTGAGCATACCCACCTTTACTAGAAAATCAGGGAGCTTCTATACTCAATTCTTGAACCCATTTTGATTCAAGTTTTGTGTGTTTAGATTGTTCAATTGTAATATTTGATTCAATTTTGGAATTGGTGCTGCTATAGGGTTTAACATTGGGTTTTCCTGAATTGTTTGGGCTGCAAGGTGTTCGTTCCTAAATTCAGTGGTGTTTTGAAATCTTGCAGGAATGCAAGAAGGGTTCTTAATTGTAATTGTGTACAATTGAGTGTGTTTAGTGGAATTTTTCTTGCTAGAGTTGCAAGAAATACTGGATGTAGCCCTTGAGGAAGGGTGAACCAGTATAATTGCTTGTGTGCTCTTCTCTTGACATTTCTCTCATGTTCTTGATTTGTTCTGCACTACTTACTATTATTATTTCTGCACAGATTTATTCCTTGCTTATTCTACATTAGATCATTTTAATCTGTGTTGCAGTCTTGCACCATTTGAAAGTTGTTCTTGTTAAATCTACCATTCTTTTCAGTAGCTTATTTGTTCTTTTCATCGCCAAAATATAACACCTTCTCATGGTTCTGTTAATTGGTTTGGTGCAAGATCACTTGCTGCATAATTGATCACTTTACTACATATCATTTGTAATCTGGTTTGTTGTTGTAAAACTGGTTTTAATCAGATCTATTTTGTGTTTTCAATCCATTGTGTGTGCCATCTAATTTTACTTGGTATCCTTCTAATTGATTCTTGAGCATTGGTGAATCTACTAAAAATTTGGTTTCCAAGATTTTTTACGAAGGTTCTTTAATTTGAAATTGGCTTTAATCAAACTTGGTTTATCACAAATTTTTCTACATAATTACATTAAGTTTCTTAATTGATTATATACTGGTCATCTCTCATTTGATCTTGAGATTGCATTTTAGTTTTCTGTAGAATAGGCTTTGTTCTATAAACAAACTGTTGTTGGTGTAATCCAAGTGCCTATTGATCGGTTCATTTCATTTTATCCCTTTCGCCGTTCAAAAAAATCAGTTTAGCTCAATTTGATAAATAGACCTTGTATCAATTGTGCTGTGTAGTTCATTTTCTATTATACTTGTGCACAAATTGTCTATTAGTGTGATTTATTCTTAGTTGTGCTTGTTATTTTGCATTTTGGTTATTCTTTCACTATATTCTACAAATTTATATTGTTGAGATTTAAATTTGTTGTACATATTGGGCATCTTGGTGTGAAACTTAACTTTTGTTCATTCTGCTAGAAAAAAATCAGTTTATTCGAGCTTAAATTGATTTATTTTTCCACTGCACCTTAAGTCATTGATCATCGAGATTCATGAAAATTTCATTTGATTTAAAACGTTTTCATTGCTTTTTAAAGTAAAAATTTTTATAAAGTTCAATTCATGCCCCCCCCCTCTTGAACTCAGCCTAAACATAAGATCTTTTGTATTTTCTTTTAATGATGAGAATTTATGGATTTTTCAATGCAATTTTGTTCATCCTTTTTTCATTTTTTTGAGACAAACTTTAAATCATTTGTCTTTTGTCTCTCATCAATTGTTCTGAACCAAATGTTTTTATGCAATTATTGAATTTATTAAGAGTGAATTTTAAATTTGTTTTTTTCATTTTAGAAAAAATGTTCACAATCTTAATGCCTAACACAAAAATTGTGAATGTTATCAATTTTAACATTTTGATGCATATATGTCAGAATGGGTAGGTGAACAAAAGTATGGGAAAGAATGTTAAACTCCAAATAGGCAATGGAAGTGTCCCAATTTTTGGTATGGAATATGGGTGCAACTTTTATTTTGAATCTTTCATACTCTTTGAGAGCTGGACGTAAATGCAACGGAGTTGCCCAAGTTTTGAAATATGAGAAATTGGGTTCATAGGGATGGCTTATGAGCATTTGGTGAAAATTTGAAGAGTGCAACTCTTATTGAGAAAACTACACTTCTTAAAGGGAATGAAATTTAGATTGAATCAAACAAAAAATGCCCCAGTTTTGGATAAGGAAAAATATGGAAGGAACAAATGAGAAAGAATTGCCCCAGTGTTGACTTTATCAATGTTATTTTCATTTTGAGTTTCAAATCTAGTATCACCTTTTTTTTATCAGAGGCATTCTGATTTTTCCTTTCTTTCTTTTTTCTTTTTTCTCTTTTCATTTTCATTTCTTTTCCTCTTTTATTTTTTGACACATGTTGTTAATCATATCCCTCTATTGCAATACTATTCTAAATGAAAATCATTAACAATCTTTCTCTAATCAATGTGGACTTTATTGGACTTGTAACGTGGCTAGGGGTTAAAGGGGTTTTGAAGAAAAGGATATTAAAGGCCCAAAAATTGTTTAAGGGTTATAACTTTGAAACAAAGATCGTCAATGTTTTGTGAAAAATAGTCAAGGTTTTCCTCTGAGTTTCTTCTTCAATTTTCTTCATCTTTTTTTTTTATTTTTGCTCACTTTGAGAAAATAATTTTGTTTGTGAGTTATCATCCTTTTGTTTTGATGACACACTTTCATTTTTGAATTTCTTTTATTGTACTTTTTTTTTCTTATCTCTTTTCTTTCTTGATTTGGGAGCTTTTGATGTACTCTTTCTTTGATGAATCTCTTTTTAAGCAACTTTTGATGTGTACACTTGGATTGACTTTCACTTGATGATCCTTATTTTAGGTATGTCTTTTTGAAAGAAAAATTTATATTAGGCTCAAAGACAGGTGCAATGGATATTTTATGATTTTTATCTCTGGGATGAGAAAAATGGCCATATATCATTTTGGGTCTTGATTGCTTTAATTTTCAAGAAGATTAGATTTTGCAACAGAGTTGAATGACCCTCAACATGTGTCATTTTTTCTCTCTTTTTATATGTTTTTATATCTTTTATGTCCTAACTTTTTCTTAGACTGCTCTTTGCAAGTTTTCAGTTTACCGAACTTTTTCTTATTCTCCCTTCTTTTATGAATGTCTCTATTAAATGAATTTTTGAAATTTGGACAAGGAGATTTGATTGTCCCAGTATGAAAAATATTTTTTTTTTTTTTGACAATTTTGACCACTAGGATAAGCTTTTTTCTTTAAATAGGCGCAAAGGGTTTTATTCAAAACATATGCATTTGATATGTTATATTTGGAAAATAATTCATCTTGAGTTTTTTTTTTCTTTCATATTGAAAGGCTCAACATAAGTTGTGCTGACCATCTCTAATGCTTGGAATGAAGTTTCTAGAGTTTCTTCAGCAGCTTCAATGTATAGGTAGAAGATAGTCCAAATACCAATAAGTCTTCTTCTCTAGAAAATATAATCAAGTTATCATCAATTATAAATTTTAGATTCTGATGCAACATGGATGGCACAACTCCAGCTGTATGTATCCATAGTCTTCCAAGCAAACAGTTGTATGTATGCGTAACTTGAAATGTGATTTGGAAAACTCACAGTCCTTCTCTCATCATAGTCTTAGCCACCATAAATAATGCATTTGACAAGTTTTGATCTACTTTGAAAGGCTCAACATGAGTTGTGCTGACCATCTCTAATGCTTGGAATGAAGTTTCTAGAGCTTCTTCGGCAACTTCAATGTATGGTTAGAAGATGGTCCAAATACCAATAAGTCTTCTTCTCCAGAAAATATAATCAAGTTATCATCAATTATAAATTTCAAATTCTAATGCAACGTGGATAGCACGACTTGAGCTGTATGTATCCATGATCTTCCAAGCAAACAGTTGTATGTATGCGTAACTTGAAATGTGATTTGGAAAACTCACAGTCCAACTTGTACTTGTAATTCAACTTCCCCCAATACTTCTCTCTTACTTCCATCAAAAGCTCTTACTACCATGTTACTAGGACGTAAATGAATCCCATTGGCAAGCAATTTATTCAAGGTAGCTTTTGGCATCACGTTTAACAATTATCCATTATCAGTCAGCACAAGTGATATAAAATGATCCATGCATTTGATAGAAATATGGAGAGCTTTATTATGACCTCTTCCTTCATATGATATTTCATCATCAGTAAAAGTGAGATAATTGTTAGCAGTGATATGACTAACAATTCCCTCAAATTTATCTAATGAAATATCTTTTTCCACATGAGCTCCACTTAGAATCTTCATTAATAATTTCTAATGAGAAGGGGAATGTGTCAACAGCTCCATCAAGGATACCCTTGCAGGCATGTAATTCAATTTATCTACAACCTTGTATTCACTTTGCTGAATAAACCAAAAAAAATCACATGCTTCTTCAACGGTTATCTCTTTCTTCTCTTTTTCACCAATCTCAGCATTGTCTTGCACAACTTTTTCTTTTAGGACTGTTTTATCCTTTTTCACAGTTTTTTCCTCTCTCACGTCTCCACTCTCTCTTTCCAATCGTTTTCTTTTCAAATGTTTTTTTTGAATTTTTAAATCTCCCCAAACTCTATGAAAGTTGCCCCTTTATACAAAAAACAATTTATACGTTTGGGCTTCATTGATTCTCTTTCCAGTTGACGACTGGAAGTTTAATCAAAACAGTTGAATGCATGCTTCTTCCCAATACAAAACGACGTATGTCTTAATGTAACTGGGTTCTCAATTATAGGATGCCAAAATGGTGCAATTATTTCACGAAACAGTGCATTCAATGTGAAGAAGATAATGAATAGTAACAACACCAATAAAAGCTTGACACGTGGCCGCCCACTTTTTGTTTTCTCTCTCTCTCTTTCGTTCTTTCTTTTCTTTTTATCTTTTTTTTTTATTTTTCTTTCCTTCTGTTTCTTTCCCCTTTGTTTTTCTTTTTCTTTTATACTTTTTCCACTTTTCTTTTTCTTTTCTTTATTTTTATTATTTCTTCTTTTTCTTTTTCTTTTTCTATACAATCTTATTATTATATTTTTTTATTATTTCTATTTTTTACTTTTCCTAATTTTTAATTTTTGATTTGAAATATTAACCCAAAATGCAAATAATAATGGATATGAATTATAAAATATTTTTATTTTTCCATTTTTCATTCGGACGAAATTATATGTTGACAAGGGCACATGTCTTTTTCTTAGGATAGCCCTAAGTTCATTCCAATGCCAAATATGGGGCTCATGATAAGTCCTAAGGTTGTGAACTAAAAATGTCCTCCAATCCGAAGTTGGTCCTTTAAAGCTTAAGGAAGCTAAAGACACTTTTCTTTCAAGGTTTATTTGGTAGCACTCAAATATCTGCTCAACCTTTATATGCCAATCTAAATAGTTTTCAACATTGTCTTTTACACAAAAAAGGGGAAGGTCAACCTTAGGCTTGTTGGTTTAGGATGGAGTTTTATACTTTTGATGATGTTCAGGGCGTGGTGGATAGGAATTACTATAGCAAGGATTACTGTACTCCCCTTCTTCTCCTTAGTAATGAAGGTCCCTATGATGGCTTCTTTCTTTAGTTGAACTCTTACTATGCTTATCTTTCTTTGCCATCCTTCACTCCATCATCATCCTCATTTCTTTCATTAACTTAGTCATCATGGAAGACATTATCTCTGCCATTTCTTTGTAGATCCCATCCTTCATCCATTCTCCTTTATTATTTTTAGCACTAGCTCGAACACTGGAGGAGGTGTGGTCACTCATCTTTGTTAGAAAAGGTTTTCACAAAAATTTTAGAAAAATTAACAAAAGATTGAGTGCCAAAAGAATTTTCACAAAAAAAAATTTATGTTTTCGGTGAAGTTCCTAACAAGAAATTAAATGAAAGGCTTCTAAGTAGACTCACAGGAAAGAGAGGTGCCTCACTTAGACAACTTAAGTACCAAGTCTTTCTTATCCAGAGTGTTCTCTAGTCCTCTTCCACATCATCTCTTAAAAGAAACCTCATCAACTTTTTTCTAATGGTGTGTGCTCTCGTGAAACCTAAAGACCAAAGGAAGTTTGCTACTTTTAAGTGCTTTGACTATGATTCCTAGTTGTCACAAAGACTTAAGAAAATTAAAATAACAAGGTAAAGAAAAAAATGCAAGAGAGTAAGTCACAAGGAGGAATGCACTAAGTCTAGGCGTGTCTTATGATGAAAGTGCAAGTGACACTTATGAGCGCCTCGACACACTTCAACCTTTCTAATGTGTTTTTGGCTATTGCAATGTTCAAGTTGGGATTGATTTAAAACATTTTCCAAAGATATGTAAAATAGCTAGATTGCTTACAAAAGTTAAACAAAATACATCAAAATTTCGTGACAAGAAATGTGAATGTTGAAAATTTTCAGCTTACTTCACTCAAGTGTTTAGCACTCTCCTTTTTACACTTTTTGCTCTTGTGGATTCTCTAGATATGAGTTCTCCTTTGCAAGCCTTGTTCTTCTCCAAGTGGCTACCTAAGTAATTAGTCAACCTGTCTTCAAAGAATTCACAATCCAAGAGGCCAAGAAATAAAAGCAAGAGAATGCTAATATTCGAAATGCTAAACTGAAAGGATTGAAACAATCACAAAACTGAAAGAATGCTTTTAAAAGACTCAAATCAAGTAATTAAGGCTAGTAAGAAAGTTAAGCCCACAAAAGGAATCCTAGGAGTAGCTCTAGAATGGATTACAAAACAAAAACAACAACTAGAGTATTATGACCACTGTGACTATTTGATTTTTCTATGTTGTATTTGACCTAGAAATTTTTACCTAAGATCCACAAAACATTACTAGGCACAGTGGTAACAAATTTTGATTGAAAACAACTCTAGAAAAATTTAAAAGTATCCAAATCTGAGAGCAAACGTTAGCAGTGTTCTGTGGTTTCAGCAACCAGCATTCAAGCCTTTTGTGATTTATCATTTTCTTTTCTACTTCGAATTTGAATGCACCTTTGTAAAAAAAATGTTCTTAGCATACTAAAGTGATCTCATAAAAAATTTCACATCAAAATGGGGTGTAGATTCTTTTATACAATGTTTCGAAACCAGTGCTAGTGCAGTAACATGTACCAGCAAGAACGAATCCTAAAGAAGCCAATGAATTGGAACAATACAACTAGATACAATGGAAATCTAACTCTATAAACTCACTAGTGATCTATTAACAAGTTAAGGAACCCAAAAATAGAAAAGGAAAAGCACTCAAAGGTTCAAACAAGTGCATTTTACTCAAGACATTTTAACAAACACATTGCAAACATAGCATAAGCATTTAAGCAAACACCTTAGGAACAAGTTTCTAGACATTGAATTTATGACATAATTGGAAACACGTGACTTAAAACACAACAATAACAAATTATAAACTATAAAATACCTAAAAACAAAGTGATTTCACCAATTGAAATGAACAAAAAATACAAGAATATCACTGCAATAAAAACAGGACAACAAGAACACTTATAGTTTCGTAGTTTTGGATGGTTCAAGGAACAACAAGGTGTTTTGAACCAATTAAATTCAAGAACAAAGATATTAAATGGTAGAAAAAAATTAAGCAAGGTGTTTTAAACCTAAGCTCTAATGCCAAATGATGCAATTCTAGCTTCAATTGCATGCTTCAATGTGCTTCCTCTTGGAGGTTTGATGTTTGAATGAAAATTTGAGTAGATGTTGTGGAAGAATTGATGTTTGTAGTGGATTGAGCTATTAGACATGAAATTCGGAGTGAATTAGGTGTGAGGTTAGGCCAACACACTTAGGAGGAAGCAAAAGCAAGTCTAGAAATGAGACTACTCTAAGAAGAGATTTTGAACAAGAGTGAAGAGGAAAAAATTGGCTAGCATTTCATTACTTATTGAAATCTTCATTTTGAATTACACAAGTTTCTTATTTATAGACTAAAAGATGGCTGGTCTTGCAAGTTTCTCAAAAACTCTCTAACAAGAGCTTGACAAGTAGCAAGCCATGAGTGGAGAGGATCGTCTCCATTGGGAGAGTGTCATGTGGCAAAGGTAGCTTGTATCCCAAGCTTCAAACAGTCTCCAATGAGAGGTCGACAAGTGGCGAAAGAAGCTAGGAGAAGAAGCTCACATGTGACACCTACTTCGAGTGGCCAGTGGGGCCTTCTTGGACTTATTTTTCCCAGGTGGCACCTTCATAGAGGCTTCTTTCAGAGGTGGATGTCCACTTTTTCTTATGGGCTACAAGGTCCAAAATCCTATTGTACTTTGCCCAAAATGATATTTTACTTGGCCCAAAATACATTCTACATTGCTCTGTACAATTTCTACAAATAGAGGTCTTGTAATCTTGAAGCACTAAAATCTCTAGAGTAATCTTCTCTAATTTTGAACTTGGGCCCAAAAGTTTGTTTGGATGCCCAAACAAGTCCAATTAGGCCAAAACTCTTTATAAGCTCCTGATCAAGGCTCTAACTCAGTGACCTCTTCATTTTGGTCTGCAATCTCAGAGATGGGTTTCCATAAGGAAATATGAAATCAATTTGAATGCTCGAATCATTTAATTTATATTTTTGACAATTTGCACAATTTAACACATTTATGCAAATAATCAATTAAGAGATGTTTGAATTATCTAGAATCCCTAGATTAATTATAAGATAATTGAATCTATCTTTAGCAAGTGGTTTAGTGAAAAAGTTAGCTAATAGTTTTCCTAATTCGATAAATTTGATTTTGAAAACCCTATTGCTAACATGCTCTCTACTGAAATGATGTCTAACATCAATGTGTTTAGTTTTAGAATGTTACATTAGATTCTTAGTGAGATTAATAGCACTGGTATTATGACAAAATAGAGGTATCTTTGTGACTTTAAGACCAAAGTCACTAAGTTGTTGCTTGAGCCATATAATTTGAGCAAAATAAAACAACTATGTATTCTACTTCTATTGTGGAAAGAGCTACACATGGTTGTTTCTTGTTGTGCCAAGAGATCATACTTGATCCAAGAAAGTGGCAGGTTCCATTGGTGCTCTTCCTATCGATTTTGCATGCTATAAAATTTGAATCAGAGAAGCCAACAAGATTAAGTGCATCCCTATTAGGATACCACAGTCCAACATTAATAGTTCCTTTGAAATTTTTTAGAATTCTCTTTGTTGCATTGTAGTGTGACTCCTTGGGATTAGCTTGAAATCTTGCTCACATACACACGCTACACATGATATCTAGTCTGCTAGTCGTGAGATAGAGCAGTGATCCAATCAATCCTCTAAATTTTGTTTAATCAACTACTGCTCCTTTTTCATCAGCATGCAAATAATAGCTTGTTGATATTGGTGTCGCAGCCTCTTTTCAATTTTCCATCTCAAACTTTTTCAACACATCTTTACAATACTTGGACTGATTTAGGAATGTGCCACTTTTTATTTGCTTGATCTGCACACAAAGGAAGTAATTTAGCTCACCCATCATTGACATTTCAAACTCTCCCTACATAACTAAACCAAATTCTTAGCAAAGCAACTCATTATTGGATCCAAATATTATGTCATCAACATAAACTTGCACAAGAATAATGTCATTTCCAGCTCTTTTAATGAAGAGTGTATTGTTTACCTGTCCTCTTTGGTAGTTCTTTGATAGTAGAAAAATGCTTCAATCCATATGGACCTTTCTTAAGCTTGTAGACATGTCCAATTAGCTTCTGATCTTCAACACCTGGAGGTTGTATTACATACACTTCTTCATTTATTAATCCATTTAAAAATGCATTTTTAACATCTATTTGAAATAATTTGAATCCACAGAAGCAAGCAAAAACAAGTAGTAGTCTAACAGCTTCTAGCCTAGCAACAAGTGCGTAAGTCTCTTCATAATCAATTCTTTCCTCTTGATTATACCCTTTTTCAACTAGCCTAGCATTATTCCTCACTATTATGCCTTGCTCATTCTTTTTATTTCTAAACACCCATTTTGTGCCAATTACATTCATTTCACTGGTTCTAGGAACAAGACACCAAACATCATTTCTAGTAAATTGATTAATTCACCTTGCATTGCACAAATCCAGTTATCATAATACAAAACATCCTACACGGCTTTTGGTTGAATTTAAAACATATGTTCACTCAATAGATTTATTGAGTTTCTAGTGGATACTCCCTTGTGAATTTGACTAATCACACTAAAAAAAATCAATTTTATCTACGAAAAAAAATCATAGATAATGTTTAAATTCCATATGTAAACAGCAATTACATACAGATTACATACAGAAAGAAATTCGTATATAAATGTGGCATGGGTAATTTATCTATGGAATTTTTTCCATATGTAATTTATCTACAGAATCATCCGTATGTAATGTTGTAGATAAATAGAAAGTACATTACATACGGAACTTTTTCGTATGTAATTTATCTACGAAATAATCCGTATGTAATTTATCTACATCATTACATACGGATTATTTCGTAGATAAATTACATATGGAATCTTCCGTATGTAATTTATCTACGGGGGAATAATCCGTATGTAATTTATCTACGACATTACATACAAAATATTCTATAGATAAATTACATGTAAGTAAGATCCGTTTAAAATTTAGAAAAAAAATATTTTGCAAGTATTCTAATTTATTTGTTATCCAGTAATGAATAATCTAAAATAAAAGTCCATCCACATAATCCAAAATCAAGTTCTGATACCACATTAACAATCAAGTGATAGCATATTTAAATTCAAGTTCCAAATCAAGTGGTAATCCATATATAACGTAAAACTAAGTAATGTAATACATATATAGTGGTCCAATAACATATAATCGACATCAAATTCTGACAATAAATATTTTAAACCAAATACTAATATAAGTTCCAAATGGAATTGTTTGTCTAATAAGTAGAGTAGTGAGGATGTCCATCTTTGTCTTGATCTTGATTTTGGTGTTCATTATTCCCTTCAGATCCCTGTTCATGTTGTGATGATGGTTGGTGTTGTTCCTGTTCTTGTTGAAATACAGTCTGTGCATCTGATGGAAGTAATGTTTGGACAACCTTAACAAGTGACTGAACCTACTGACTTAGTCTTCATTTGACTCCTTATAAGTTTGAACTTCATGTTTTAGTTCAATAAAGTCTTGTGAATTAGAAGACAGACTTAAAGATCCGTGATATATGAGTTTATCTACATAGTTGGAATTACCAATACTGTAGATGCGACCTTTGGTAGATTTTCCTCCTGCAGCACGAATCCAAGTTTTATTCCCTATTCTACCTCTACAGGGTCTATAGGGGATGATTCTGATGCCCCGCCACATGATGCACCCTCTGATATAGCTTCAGAAAACTTCTTCTCAAATTCCTCATTCCTCCTGTTATATCTGGATCAGGTATTGAACCCCATGTAGGCCACGACTGATGATATTGTTGCTGAATGGTTCTGTGATGGCTTATGATGCAATCCTATATGGATAAAACCTTAATAGGGAAAAGTGATTCCAAAATTAGTATACAATAATTTGATATAACATATAATGCAAACAACTTCTTATTTAATTCTTACCCTTGACCACTAGGTAAAATCATAGGAAAAGCATCATTAAATGGGGTACCATCCTGAATGTCGGATTGCTCATCACCTCCGTCACCATATGCAATGCAAAGTTAAAAATTTTTAAGGTCTTGGACATGGTTTTGACATCAAGTTCTACATCATACCTATTATAATAATATTACACATGATGATGGTCATGATTATCTTTATGTTATTTAAATATAAGTAAATATTGCAATGAAAATATAAAAAATTACTAACTATTTAATAAACATCAATTCATATTATATTGTTTCATTAAAAAAATCACTGACTTTCATTCGATAAAGAAAATTGATATAGAAGAGAAGACTAATTTGATACAAAATGTCATTAACATCCAGTTTTACTCACAGTAACTATTCAACTGAAAGTGTACAATTATCTATAATTCATTTATCACTTCAATTCTTAGCCAATCAAATATTTTCCTTAGCATAAAAAATGATTGTCAATATATATCTCTATAGTCTCTAAACATTGATTTGATACAAAGATGTTGTCAATAGTTGCTCACATAGATTATCTAAACTCTTCGAGCAAGGATAATTGACTTATCAAATCAAATCAGGATGAATACTTCAAATCAAATTAGGATGAATTAAATTCTAAAAGTAAAAAACATGGCCTTGATTATATATATGCAAGATACATACTTGCAAGGGACATATTGAGAGTGTGAATTGCAAAGGGCATTTCTGCATGCGTTTAGGTGATTTTGTCATGTAAATTTGTCATGTAGATTTCACATTTATGTGAAAAAGTGAGAGTTTCATTTCTGCTCATGCGTTTGCCACTGGAAATAAGGTGAGAGTTCCATTTCTTCTCATGCGTTTACCACTGGAAATAAGTTTTCATGAGAACGTATAGAACAATTTAGGGGGTTGTATTAATGCGATGGTACTACTCATTACTAACAACAAATGGTACTACTCATCACTAACAACTAACAATGTATACATTGATTAAGATGTTAATAATATTATCATTTTAATAATGGATATTATGTACGTATAAAGTATTGCTTTTACAATGAAGAGAGAGGTAAAGAAGATGAAAAGATGGCTATTAAATCTTTGGCTTAAACTAAACAAGATTTAAATACTATTAAATCTTCTGTTAGCACCAGTGGATAACTAATTGTATTTGATGAAGCCAACCATGTGTGAAGAAGTTCAAGACCTATGATCATATGTGGAATGCATGAAGATTCATGAAGATTTGAAGCTTGGTCTAGAA